>TARA_R110000751_G_scaffold113854_3_pt1 | contig 266125 bp, 238 predicted proteins | sample TARA_R110000751 | Tara Oceans TARA_R110000751 (sample SAMEA4398001) | marine metagenome | biome: Polar Biome; feature: [MES] marine water layer (ENVO:01000295) within the mesopelagic zone...; material: water (ENVO:00002006), including particulate matter (ENVO:01000060) such... | reverse complement strand
TCCGTCTGGTGTACCATCATCACAAACTTCTAATGGTGTTGGTGTGATTGCTGTTGGTAATGCATTTACTATAAGATTAAAAGTTGTAGACCCATAACATGTTGGATTAATATTATCGTTAACTCTAACATATACAATTTGTTCTGGCGAATCTATATTTTGATAAGTAGTTGGATTTAAAATAGGATTAGTTTCTGCATCTAAATCTGTTAAGTTTTCATAAAAAGTAACTGTATAGTTTGCTGGATCTTGACCTCCAAGAATTGTAGTTTCTTGAGTTGTTAAATCAAAAATCTCAAATCCATCTTCAGAAACATCATCACATACTACCATGTTAGAAGGTTGTACAGCTATAGCATTTGGATTAACAATTAAGGTAAATCCTCCGTTTGGTAAGGTAGTAGCTGTATAACAGTCTGAATCAATTAAGCTTTCGATACGAACAAAAATATATTCACCATTGCTACCATTATATGGACTAACTAATGGGTTATCACCTGAATCAGCATCTGCAAATGAGTTATGATACGTTACTGTATATTCTGAAGCTAGTTGCGTACCTAAAACTGTTGCAGTCTGTAATTCTAAATTAAACATTTCAACTCCATCATTAGACACATCATCACAAACCTCCATGTCTGGTGCTTGGTTAAGAACCGAAGTTATCACATCTAGATTAAAAGTATCAACATCTGAACAAGTTCCTGATGCCACATCTTCAATTCTGATATGAATAATTTCTGGATAGGTTTCATTTCCAATATAGTTGGCTGGATCCGCAATAGGATTAAGTCCCAATTGTGCATCTGACAAACTATTATGATAACTAATAGTTACGTCTGCAGCGATTTGACTTCCTATCGCTTCGGTATCATTAACCGTTAAATCAAAAATTTCATTTCCGGAAGGATTATTACATGTAATAATATCAATGGTATTTTCCACCATTGGTCCTGGAATAAATTCTATTAAAACAGAATCTGTCGCTTGACATGTAGCAGAAAAAACAACATCAACACTATAAACACCATTTTCCGTTGCGTTTAAAGTAGATCCCGTTTCTCCTGGTATAACAACTCCGTCTAAATACCAAGTATGAGTTGCTGTAGGTAAGTTTGTATCTAAAGGTACAGAACCTCCTGAACATATTGCTGTACCAGCATCTATGGTAACATCATCTCCTAAATCTCCTCCTAAATTAAATGTTCCTGCTCCTAAAAACACTGCTGCATTGTAGGCTGTATCACCATCATCCGCAATAACTAGTTTAATGTTATAAGTGTTACCAGGCGTTACATTAGAAAAAGCAGTCATAGAAGTTGTATAACCTCTAAAATCGATTGGAGAATTTCCTGGAGGCAATCCTCCTGCTCCATAATAAGAGTCGAAAAAAGTTGGATTAACCGATGGACAACTTGCATTATACGCATTGTCTCTAACCGTAAACACAGAAACAACATCTGTTGTTCCTGGCACGATTGCCAAATTAGTAACTGCAGTCGTTGATAAATCCGTTAATAAAAATGCAAAAGCATCTGTAAATCCACATTGGAAACCTCCATACTCTTCTGATGCGAATAAGAAATCAAAACTTATACTATTAGCAATTGGCACAAAATTAAACTCGATAAAAGAAGCATCATTAGAATCTCCTGGGTTTAATGCTGGTATTGCATTTTCTAAATCTGCATCTCCTGGCCATCCACCACTACTTTGTGTTCCTGTTTCAGGTCCTTCAGCTTCCATTGCATCACCAGAATTTAAAACAATACCTGCTTCAAATGGAAATGCACCTGGAAGTGCTGTAAAATATCCAATCCCATTTTCTTGCCCAAAATTGCTTCCTGTACTCCAATTAAAATTAGAAACTGTAGCACATGGGCTATCAATTAATACATCCTCTATTAATTCTGGAACTGTATAAGTTGTTTGATTTACAGTAATATATGGACTTAAAACTTCTACTTCAATAGTTGTCGAAGCAGAACATCCTGTTGGATTGCTATCTGTTGCTGTAAATGTTACAGTAAACGTCCCTAAATTGTTAAATACATGACTTGATGATAGTCCTGTTGCTGAAGATCCATCTCCAAAATTCCAGTTATAAGTTGCTCCTGTTCCGTCATCTTCAAAAATTGCACTACCATCAAAACTAACAGTACCACCTAAAGGAATTTGAATAACACCTAAACCATCAGCTACTGGGTTTGTAGCATCTATAGTAGGTGTAATTGTTTGACAGGATTGTAAACATGAAATATTAGCAGCCCAACCTGAAGTATTTGCTGCTGCACTACTTACAAACTCTATTGTAATACAACCTGTTGCACTAGTTGTTGATGCAGAAATTGTACCTGGATTATTTGCTGCTCCACCACCAGAATATGTACCAATTACCGCAGCACTTGTATCATCACCATCATAGATAGTCATTACGTCAGAACCTAGTTGTGTACTAAATGTTGTAAATTGTATTTGAATAAATTGATCTGGTCCATCTGGACATAGCGTTAAAACAAAATTCTCGTTATCAGCATAATTAGCCGATGCTCCTCCTGAATCATAAAGCACACCTGAACATTGGGAAAACGTTCCGTTTTGCATCAAAACATCTTGAGATTGAGCAGTGAATAAAGCACCTAGAAAAGTAACAATAAGTAGAAATTTTTTCATTTCTTATTTAGTAAAAGGGTTGAATAATTGGTTAATTTACAATTATACTAAAATACTGCCTAATAATTTGATTAAATTCATCTTAAAAAATGATAAGAATTGCTCATACATAGATCAATTGATACGCATTTTTATAATAAAAACAGACAAAGTTGAATAGTATATATATTAAACAGTTACAATTCAAAAACTCCTACCCAACACTAGAGTTTGCAAATTATATCTATATTTGTTTTAACTTATAAAATCATACAATGGAATTACAAAAATGGATAGACAAAGGGTCTGAAATTATTATTGAATACACGCCTAAAATGTTAGCTGCAATAGCTATCTGGATTATTGGTGCTTTTGTTATCAAACAAGCTCTAAGAGCTTTGAAAAAATTAATGCTAGTTAGAAATTATGATGAAAGCTTACAAAAATTTTTAATAAACCTATTACGTTGGGTTTTAAAAATTGTACTAATTATAATCGTACTAGGGACGTTAGGCATTGAAACTACATCCTTTGCTGCGATATTGGCTGCAGCAGGTTTAGCAATTGGATTAGCTTTACAAGGGTCTTTAGCTAATTTTGCTGGAGGTGTATTAATTATGTTATTTAAACCTTTCAAAATTGGCGACTTGATAGAAGCACAAGGTCAAGTTGGAGTTGTAAAAGAGATCCAAATTTTCACAACTAAACTTACAGGATTATCAAACAGAGAAATTATTATCCCTAATGGCTCTTTGTCCAATGGAAATATTATTAATTTTTCTACTGAAGGTACGCGACGTGTAGATCTGGTTTTTGGCGTTGGGTATGAATCTGACATTAAAAAAACAAAAGATGTTTTAATGTCTGTATTAACCGCTAACCCTAAAGTATTAGAAACACCTGCACCTACGGTAAATGTGATTGAATTAGCAGATAGCTCTATTAATTTTGCTGTAAGACCTTGGTGTAAAGCTGAAGATTATTGGGCTGTTTATTTTGAGACAACCGAACAAACTAAAGAAGCACTAGATGCTGCTGGTATTGACATACCTTATCCACATAGTGTTGAAATACAAAAACAGGCTTAATTATTTTTTAGATTTTATTGCTACAAAATCTTTTAAGTAATACGGTTCAAAATAAGCGACATCTTCGGTGTCGCTTTTTTTGTATTTATTAAAACTTAAAGCACTCATTTGATCTGCAGAAGGTAATTTGTTTTCAATAAAAACTGCATTATTATTATCTATTAATGCTTTAGTTTTACTCACACCATCACCAATAAAGTAGACTTTATTTTCTGACAAATAAGATTGAAATGACGTCTCATCAAGGACTTGCGCTTCAATTGCTCGAATGCTATTAAACTGAGTATCAAAAATAGCAGAATACACCTCTAAACGTCTAGCGTCTAACATTGGTATAATTAATCCAGAATCTGCTTTTACTTGATGCGCTAAGGCTTCTAAAGTAGATACTGATATTAATGGTATGTTTAAAGCAAATGCTAAACCCTTAGCTGCAGACACACCTATACGTAATCCTGTATATGATCCTGGTCCTTTACTTACTGCTATGGCATCTAATTGTAACGTTGAAATCTTTGCTTCTTTTAACACCTCATCAACGTAAACGTGGAGTTTTTCTGCATGAGAATAACCATTTCCGTAATCTTCTTTTAGCACCAAAGTCTCTCCTTTATGAGAAAGAGAGACTGAGCAGTTAGTTGTAGACGTTTCAATATTTAAAATATATGCCACTTTTATTCTGTTATTGGTTTATCAAGATAAAAATCTAACACTTTAGTCTTAAAAACGTAATTGTATTTTGCGTTTAAAAAAGACGATTGTGCATTTATTAGTCGGTTACGAACTTGTTCTAATTGAAACGATGTACTAACACCTAAATCGTATTTATCTTGTTCGTTTTGAAAAGCTAACTCTTGAGATTCTAAAGATATTTTAGATGCTTCATATTGAATTAATGAAGCCTTAGCATCAGCAAAAGCTTGCTCTACATTGGAAGTTAGCGTTTGTTTTTCTTGCTCTAAAGCTAAAACGATTCGATCTTTACTAATCTCTGCTCTTTTAACACTTGCGTCTGTTCTAAATCCATTAAAAATTGGCACGTTTAAACTAAAACCAACATTGTATCCAAGGTTATTTTCAATTTGCTCTGCAAATCCATTTTTTTGTAATTCAATAATAGCTTCTCCAGACGTTGCATCAAATCCTGTAACTATAGGTAAAACATCATCTTGTCCTTGTAAATGTTGGTAAGACGTACTTGCACCAACACCAAAACTTAAAGAAGGTAAATAGGCACTTCTAGCAATTTGATAGTTTAATTCAGCATTATCAATATTAAGTTGTGCACCTTTAATTTCTGGACGATTATCTAACGCGTAGGATAAAATTTCGTTTGAATTGTTGTAAGCTAAGACTGCTTCCGTTAAATCAATATCTACATTTTGAATGTCAAACCCTTGCGATGGTATTTGTAATAACTGTGATAAATTTAATAGTGACAATACCACATTGTTTTCTGCATTAACTAAGCGCTCATTATCTGAAGCTAATTGCGATTTAGAGACTAACAAATCTGCACTTGCTCTGGCTCCTGCATCAACAAGTTCTTGCACTTGCTCTAAACTTTTTTGGCTAATTGCCACTTGCTCCTCTGCTTGCTTTACAGCTTCGCGATTAAACAATATATTTAAATACGCATTTACTACATTTAACGAGATATTATTTTTTAAAATATCTAATTGAATCTTACTACTTTCAATACCTAGTTCTGCTTGCTTTTGAAGATTTGTGTTTCTAAAACCATTAAATAAGGTAACACCTGCATTTAAACCAAATCCATTACCTCTAGAATCTCTTGAAATCCTACTTCCGTTTTGATCTATAAACGAACCAAAATTCCAATTTTGAGAGGCACTTGCATTTACTGTAGGTAAAAAGTTTCCTTTTGCAGATTTTAAATCTTGTTCTGCAATTTGTTGATCTAGCAGTGACTGTCTAACGGTTATGTTGTTTTGCAATGCGTAATCAACACTTTCTTTTAATGACCACTTTTTTTCTTGAGCAAAAGCTGTGAAGCCTACTAAGAATACTAATGTGAATTGTATTATATTTCTAGTTTTCATCTTCGTTATCTTCTTTTGATGCTTTGTTCCACACTTTAATTTTTTCTCCTTCTTTAACACCTTCTGTGATTTCGACATTAATCCCATCAGACAATCCTATTTCCACATCTCTTTTTTCAAAAGTACCTGGAGCTGTTTCAATGTCAACAAATGGTTTTTCAGTAATTCTGTTAAACTGTAATAATGATTCTTTAATTACTAAAATACTGTCCTTACTTTCCATTTCAATTTCAGCGTTAGCACTGTAACCAGCTCTAATTTTAGTTGAAGGTTCTACCGTTACATCTGCTTTAATAGTAAATTGTACTGCTCCATTCTCTTCCATACCTTTTGGTGCAACAAATGTAAGTTTAGCAGGAAACACTTTTTCGTTAATCGCACCTAAAATTACTTTAATATCTTTTCCTTCTTCTAATTTACCAACTTCAGCTTCATCTACTTTACCTTCAAAAATCATTTTGCTCATGTCTGCAATAGTCGCGATTGTAGTACCAGCATTAAAGTTATTACTTTCAATAACCTGATCACCTTCTCTTACTGGAATCTCTAGAATTGTCCCAGGAATTAAAGCGATAATATTTGTATTTGCAGATCCACCACCAGACAATGATCCTCTTTTAATAATTTGGTAATTATTTTGAGCTTGATTTAGGGTTTCTTGTGCTTGGTTTAAAGACAATTGACTGTTTTCAAAATCTTGTCTAGATATAACCCCTTTTTCAAATAAAGCTTTATTACGATCGTATAATGTTTTAGCATTATTAAACGATAGTTTTGCTGTAGATATTTGTCCACTTGCACCAACCAAACTTTGCTCGTTTGGTACGACTCTAATTTTAGCAATCACATCTCCTTTTTTAACGATGTCACCTTCCTCGACTAAGATTTTATCGATAATACCAGAAATTTGAGGTTTTAGCTCTACTTCTTCCTCTGGATTTAATTTACCTGTAGCTACCGTTTTAGTATTTATTGAGGTATAAAAAGGCTCAGCTGTTTTAAACTCTTCCACTGATTTAGAACTTGAGTCTTTAAAGTATTTTAACACCATTAGAAGTGCTATTACCAAAGCAACAATTACAATTATTTTTATTACTTTTTTCATTTTTATATAGTTTACTCGGTTGATTTTAAAAGTTTTTTAGACTTTATTTTAATTATATTTAATTGATAAAATTATTCTTCTCTTAATGCCTCGATAGGCTTAATACTTGTTGCTTTAAAAGCTGGTATTAGTCCTATTAAAGTCCCTAATACTACTAAAATTATTAAGGCAATAAACACTACTGCTATAGATACTGATGCGTTAACAATAACAGCTTCTGCACCTTGACCAAAAGCACTATCCAACGCTATTAGTATCCAGCCACCAGTAATTATACCTAGTAGTCCTGCCACTAAGGTTATAGATACAGCTTCCACAACAATTTGTCTTTTAATCTCATAAGGTGTGGCACCTAAAGCACGTCTTACACCAATCTCTTTAGTTCTTTCTTTGACCGTTATAAGCAATATATTACCAATTGCAAATACACCTGCAATTAAGGTTGCTATACCAACAAACCAGGTTAAAAATTGCATTCCTGTTAAAAATCCAGTGATTTTTGCAAACTCTTTACCTAAATTAAAACTACCAAATGCACGAGTGTCATCTGGATGCACTTTATTTAAGTTTCTTAAAATTAGTTTGGAGTCTGCTTCAATTTGCGAAATATCGTATTCTGGTTTACCAGTAATCATCATCCAACCAATATTTTCACCCATATTATATATTTGTTGAAAAGTGGTGAAAGGAATATGAATATCACTAGATGGTCCCATATTAGCATTACCAGTTTCAAACATACCAATGACTTTAAAATTCATTCCGTTTAACAGAATGTATTCGCCTATCATTTCTTCGTCCTTTTCAAAAATTTGTTTGTAGATTTCTTCTGAAATAACGACGACTTTCCTATTTTCATCAATATCAGTTTGATTGATAAAACGTCCACGAATCATTTTCTTTTTTTGAACTTGATCTAATAAAGGGTAATCACCATTTACACCAAAATTACCAGACAGAAAATTACGTACTACCAAAGCAGAACTTTGATTTCTTGGTACCACAAACTCAATACCTTCTACATTTTCTTCAATTTTTTTAGCGTCACTTATTTTAAGTTGTACTTGTCTACCTTCCTGAAACCCTTTAAAAGGTTTGCTGGTACTTTGTGCCCAAACAAACACACTATTTGTAGCAAAATCACCAAATAATCTATTAAAAGAATTTTCTAACCCTTTTGCTGAACCAAGTAATCCGATAAGTAGTAAAATTCCCCACCAAACACCAACCATAGTTAATGCCGAACGTAGTTTGTTTTTACTTAAACTATCGTAAACTTCTTGCCATGTATCTCTTTCGAATAAAAACATTATAATTTAGTCATTTCTTAGTGCTACAATTGGTTTAATTCTAGATGCTTTTTTTGCAGGTAAATATCCTGCAATAGCTCCTGCAACAATAAGAATTATAGTTGCACTAATAATTATTGATGTCTTAACTCCTGCATCTTTTAAAAAGTATTTTTCAAGGTAGGGTTTAGCAAATTCTATTACTCCAACACCTATTAACAATCCTACAAAACCAGCAATTACAGTTATTAATATAGACTCTAACAAAATAATAGAAACAATTGATTTTGGTGAAGCTCCTAAAGCTTTTCTAATACCTATCTCTTTGGTACGTTCTTTAACTATAAAGATCATCATGTTACTGATACCAACAATACCTGCTATTAATGTGCCAAATCCAATAACTAAAATCATGATGTTAATACCAAAAGTCATTTGGTTAATAGCTTTAGACTCATTAGCTAAGTTTCTAACTCTAATAGCACGTTGGTCATTTTGAGACACTGAAAAACGATCTTTTAGTTTTCTGGTTAAGGCAGTACTAAACCCAATAGCTTCGTCAAAATTCATGCTTGGGTTATAGGTCAAATTGATTTGATCGATATAGTCGTTATTACCATAAATTTGTTGTGCTGTAGACACTGGCATATACATGTAACGTTCTTCATTATCTCCACCATCATCACTAAACACACCAACCACTTTATATTGGATCCCATTTAAATTAATGTATTTACCAATAGCAGTTGTTTTTAAAAATAAATCCTCTTCTACTAGTCGTCCAATAACAACTACTTTAGTTTTATTGTCAACGTCTAATTGATTGATGTAACGACCGTATTCTACTTTAGTATTTTCAAGATATTGATGGTCTGGATGAACAGCTCTAACACTGTAGCTACTTTTTTCGTTTCTAAACGAAGCATTTACATTTCTGTATATTCTTGCGGTTATGAATTGTACTTTGTCACCAAACTCGTCTTTAATATACTCATAATCCTCATTAGTAAATTGTATTTGTCTACCAGCTTGTAATCCTTTATGTGCTTTTGAGGTTTGTCCAGAATTTATAAAAATAGAGTTTGCTGCATCATCTACAAAAGCAGTATCAAATGTATTCAATAAACCATTACCCAAACCAAATAAAATAGCAAACAATAAAATAGCAAAAGCCACCGTAAAACCAGACAATAAACTTCTAGTTTTGTTCATGTTTATACTCTGAAATATTTCGCGCCAAAGGTCTCTATCAAACATGTGCAGAAGCTCTTTCTTGATTAATAAACACATCCTCCATAATAACACCATCTTTTAAACGCACAATACGCTTACACATATTTGCAATGTCCTCTTCGTGTGTTACCATTAAAATGGTTTTACCCTCATCGTTTAAAGATTGGATAAAGTCCATAATCTCATAAGAGGTTTTGGTATCCAATGCTCCAGTTGGCTCATCGGCTAATAATAATTTTGGATTTGCAGCTAAAGCACGTGCAATTGCTACACGCTGCTTTTGTCCTCCTGACAACTCGTTTGGTAAGTGAGTAGCCCAATTAGCTAAGCCCACTTTTTTAAGGTGAAACATTGCTTTTTCAATACGTTCTTTTCGTTTTAAGCCTTGATAATACAATGGTAATGCAACATTTTCTACTGCATTTTTGTAATTTATTAAGTTAAACGATTGGAAGATAAATCCTAAAAATTTGTTTCGGTAAATCGCTGCTTTCTTTTCGGTAAGATTTTTAATAGGGACACCATCAAGTATATACTCGCCTTCATCAGCTTCATCTAACATTCCAATAATATTAAGTAACGTCGATTTTCCAGAACCTGAAGAACCCATAATAGCAACCATTTCGCCTTCTTCAACAGATAAATCAATACCTTTTAAAACATGAAGACTAGAATCGCCAATTGGATAAGACTTATGTAACTTATTTATTTTGAGCATAATTGATGGTTTTTTTGATTGATGATTAACTCAATAACAGTTAGACTACAAAGGATACAATTTGTTACAACATTTATTAAAAAATTTTGTTAAATATTGGTTTTAAAGGTTTTTAATAAGATGCTTTTTTTCATTCTTTATTCATTTGTAAATAAAACATCTGCGCCAATCATAACATTACCTGTCCTATTATCGTTTTTGTAATCAAACTTAACAATGCCTTTTTTCCATTCTTTACCTCTATATTTAGACCAAGTTAGATTTTCTTCTGTAGCATAGGTAAATCTATACATAGGACCTATAACATCATATTTTTTGGACTCGTTATTAGGATCAATAAATTCAATTCCAATACACATACCTTCTTCTGGCATGAATATATCCATATCTTTTAGATTAATATTCAAAGTGTATTTTTTGTTCTTTGGTTTTACTACTAAGTTTTTGGTGTAAAGTTCATATCCAGGTTTTTTATTTTTGGTATCATAATTATAAAATTTAATATTTAAAGATGCTGTAAAAACAGCATTATTTCTTTTTTTAAATTTTATATAAATATTTTTTAACTTTCCTTTTTTTTCCAATGGATTATTTAATAACACGCATGTTTCGTAACCTATTAGAGAACTCACTCCAGCATTACCTACTTTATCTTCACCAATGGTATGTTTTTTATTGTATTTTTTCTTTTTAAAATCAATAACAACTTCATCTAACTCTGTAATTTTTTCAGAAAGCTTAATATCTAACTTTACATTTATCTGGTTTTTATATTGACTTAAAACAATATATTTAGAATTATACCCAATTGAAGACACCTTTAAAGTATCATATAAATGATTTGAAATTTCAAAGCTGTAAGACCCATTATTATTTGAATAAACACCTTTATTTTTAGTCATTAAAGTAATATTTGCAAGCCCTAAAGGTTGTTGACTTATAGAATCTAAAACTTTACCTTCTAAGGTTTGAGAATAAGAATGGTTAACAATTAGTAGTAAAACTATATAAATAATGTTTTTCATACGATAAAATAAAAAAACTCCAAGCAATGTAACATTATTTGGAGTTTTTATTAATTCTATCAATATATAGTTTAGCTTTTTTTTACTTTAAAATATTTCCAATAAATAAAAAAGCCTAAACTAAAAACTATGATGTATGGAATGGACATTAGATAGACAATACCATCGTTAATACCTTTTGCTGCAGCTTGACCTTCTTCGTTTTCTAGAACAGCTCTACACATAGCGCATTGTGCATTAGTCTGTAAAAATGAAACGATTAAAAATAGAAATAAAAAAACTTTAGTTTTCATAATTGTAAGGTGCTTAATAAAGCTTTAAATAGCTGTTACACGTAATAAGGCGAAATCATTAAATACACAATCACACCAGTAACTGCAACGTACAACCATAATGGAAACGTAATTCTAGCTATTTTTTTATGACGTTGTATATTGTTTGTAATTGCCCTAACATAAGTTATTAATACAAAAGGAATGACTACTACCGATAATGCAATGTGTGTTATTAAAATGAAAAAATAAATAGACCTAATTGCGCCTTCTCCTCCAAATTCAGCAGAATCACTTGTCATGTGATAAGCGACATACATTACTAAAAATAATACTGATAAGGAGATTGCAAACTTCATTAAATTTTCATGCAGCTTACGTTTATTATTTTTAATTGCCCAAACAGCTACCAATAATACAAATGCTGTAATACCATTTATTGTCGCATAAATAGGTGGTAAAAATGTTAAAGGCTCTACATTAAAACCTAGGTCCTTTAATTTAACTGTAAACAAAGCTGCAACAGCTAAAGGGATAATAATAGATAGGATAACAATCCACTTATTATACTTTTGTTCGGCGTTTAGTTTTCTTGTACTCATAATTGTAATAAATAGGTCTGGCTAGATTAGGATGCGTTAAATTTACTCTTGTAATAGTTTTTCAATGTCTTCTTTTAAGATTGTAATTTCTTGTTCATTACCATCTTCATCCATTTTTTCTTGCTCGCTAATTACACCTTTATAAAATATTTTTGGATTACCAAAAGCATCTGTTCTAGATCTTAAGTACCCTTCTTTATCTACTAAAGCAAAATCTCCTGAATGTTCAAAGTTTTCAATATCAACAAAGATATTAAAACCCATATTTGACAATTGGTATATTGCCTCTTTATCCCCTGTCATTAAATGCCAATTTGGACTAGTAACTCCATAATCTGCAGCATAAGCTTTAAGGATTTCTGGGGTGTCATTATCTGGCATGATACTAAATGATGCAATACCAAACTCTGGATTTTCTTTAAATGTGTTTTGTATAGATGCTAAGTTAGAGCTCATTCTTGGGCAAATGGTAGGACACGTTGTAAAAAAGAAATCCACCACATACACTTGACCTAAATAGTCCTTGTTAGTTATTGTTTTACCATCTTGATTAGTAAAACTAAACTCTGGTACTTTTTTACGCTCTTCATTAATCACTAAATAGCCTACATCTGATTTATTTGGCGCATCGCTTTTTGGATTAACAATAACACCTTTGCTTCTACTCTCGTCCGTACGGTTAATATCTTTATTACTTACCCTATCAATAATTTTAGGAATAAAAATAATCCCGAATAATAATATAATGAATGAAATACCTACGTAAGAATAATTTGCTTTTTTACTCATGGTAATGCTATTAGTTTGTGTCTCCTTTTAAATCGTCTGCACGTCTAGAGGTCGAGTTAAACTCGCCTTTACGTTTTTGTCTATACTCAGTAAACAAAACACGTAAATCATCTGCTCCCATGACATTTTTGAGCTGTGCAACTTCTGATGCATTATAAGCAGTAAGCGGATAGGCTTGTTTACCTTGTTCTATTTCTTTTTTGGTTCTGTTATCTAAACGTCCACGCTGATTTAATTCCTTATCAACAATATATACTTTGTTAGTTGCTAAATTAAAGTCTAAGACTTCACTTGACCTTAAGCTATTAAACATTTTTTTAGTATCAGAGTCATCCAACTCAACAAAATGCCAGTATTTAAGTTCTCCGTATTTAGTTAATTCTTTTTTAAGTCTATCTGTAGCGTCTGTTGTAGATTTGGACACCAACATAATAACTTGAAACTTTTTAAAACCTTGAAACTTATCGTAGATTAATTCTTTAAGATTAGAGGTTTCAACAACTTTTGATTCTGGATCTTTACCTAAAAAACCTAAAACTGTGATATGATTTTCTAGTTGTAAGTCTGTTGTTGATGAAGACAAGTTTTGAAAATCAAGAACATTATTTTTAACAACGTCTAAAGGATTGTAGTTATTAGTAGAAGGATATAAAAACAACAAAAAGATTACTGGTAAAAAAAATAAAGCACCTAAGGTAATTCCTTTTTTCAATTTCTTTTTATCCATAATCTCAATGCTTTTTTTTAATTATACAAAAATAAAAAAGGTGGCTTTAATAAACCACCTTTTAACTATATTTTATATCGATTTCTTTACTTAGAAATCTCTTTTGATAAATCCTTTGTCGTATACATCAAAAACGTAACCTCCTTCTTGTAATAATATAAATACTAAGTAACAAATAAGGAATATTCCTGTCCAAACAACAGCACGTCTTAATCCAGGTAATTCATCACGCATGTGCATGAAATCCCAAGTAATATAATATGCTTTAACAATTGTTAAGATGATAAAAATCCAGTTTAAAAGTTTCATCCCTAACACAACGTTGGTTCCCCAAGATGGTTTGTAGATACCTAAAACAACCTCTACAGCTGTAATGATAGATAACAAGATTAAAACTCCCCAAATTTTTTGAGTATTAGATTTAAACTTAATTAATCCTCTAAATATTTCTAATTTATGTGCGTCTGCCATGATATTTCTTTTCTATAAAATTATTAAACTAGGTAGAAGAATGTAAATACAAATACCCAAACTAAATCTACAAAGTGCCAGTAAAGACCAACTTTTTCAACCATTTCGTAGTTTTTACGTCTGTCATATGTACCGATAACAACATTAAAGAAAATAATGATGTTAAGCACAACTCCTGAAAATACGTGAAATCCGTGAAATCCTGTAATAAAGAAAAAGAAGTCTGCAAATAATGGCGAACCATATTCGTTTACCTGTAAGTTAGCACCTTGAACTACTAATTTACCGTTTTCTTTTATTTGTTTTAAAGACTGCTCTCTTGTTAAGATTGTTTTTTCACCTTCTTCGTTAATGATTTGCGTTCTAACTAACACGTTAGGATTAGCTTCCATACCTTTAACGATATCGCTTACTTGATAAGCTGGTAAAGTACCTTCTCCTACAAACCAAAGTCCATTTTTACGCTCATGCTCTACTCTGTCTGTAGGTGCAGCAGTAGCAAAATCTGCTATAGCCAAACGTTTAAAAGTTTGTTCACCATCCACAGTTACATTTTCTCCAAACTGAAGGATGTTACCACCTTTTGTTTGTACAGCACCAAAGTCTCCTTTAATAAAAGTATTCCACTCCCAAGCTTGAGACCCTACAAATATTAAACCACCAATAATGGTTAAAAACATGTACCAAGTCACTTTTTTCTTGTTTAAATGGTGACCAGCATCCACTGCTAATACCATTGTCACTGAAGACATGATTAATACAAACGTCATAAACGCTACATAAATCATTGGATAATTACCATGGAAAAATGGTACGTGAGTAAAAACCTCGTCTGCAATTGGCCAAGCATCAATAAATTTGAATCTTGAAAAACCATAGGCTGCTAAAAACCCAGAGAATGTTAATGCATCTGATACGATAAAAAACCACATCATCATCTTACCATAACTTGCTTTTAATGGTTGGTTACCACCTCCCCAAGTCTTTCCTTCTGTATCAGTAGTTGCAACTGTAGTATTCATAGTGTTAAATTAGTTGTTAAAATGTGGCACAAAAATAATCATTTTATTCAGTTAAAAAAATACCAAACTCTAATTTTATAGTATCTAAATAAGGTTTTAGTCTTATTAGATCAATATTTTTTTAGTTTAGAAAAAAGTATAAGAAAAAAAACAGGTAGATCCATAGCAAGTCAACAAAGTGCCAAAAGGTTTCTGCTAATTCAAATCCAACCATATTATCGTGAGAATATTTACCTCTTAAGTGATTGATTAACACCACTAATACCGGAATTAAACCCACTAGAACGTGTACTATATGCACTACTGCAATTAGGTAAATATAAGTTACCGTAATATTACTTGTTGGTCCTGTAAAGTTAAATCCTAAGTCTATAATTTGATTAAAACCTACAAATTGATTATAAATAAAAAATAACCCTAACACAAATGTTAAAGTTAACATTGCAGTAGTTAATCCATTTTTACCTTGCTTTAATGCTCTTTTAGCGATTATAAAAGTAATACTACTTATTACCATTATTATAATACTAATCCAAAATGGCTGAGGCATTTGAAAATCATTTAGCCAATCTGGTCTAGAACTACTTACAATAAATGCACTAGTCCATCCTGCAAAAGACATAATTAAAGACGCTATACCAAAGTACAACATCATTTTTTTTGCGCGTCCCGTTTTTTCTTCTAAAGTCCCTTGAGTTAAATCCATTTTATCTTATAAATTTATCAATAACGTATACAATCTGTATTAGTGTAATATATAGTACGCTTGACAACATTAATTGTTTTGCTGCTTTTTCAGTCATTTTTTTATACAACTGAATAGCATAATACAGCATGACTAATCCTAAACTTAAAACTATTATTGCTGCAACGATAGATAATTTTAATTGTCCAGTTACACCAAATACAGGAACAATAGACACTAAAATAGTCCAAACCGTGTATAAAATGGTTTGCACTGCTGTACCTTTATCTTGTTTACCTGTAGGCAACATAAAAAAGCCTCCACGTTTATAATCTTCAAATAAAAACCAACCAATTGCCCAAAAATGAGGGAATTGCCAAAAAAATTGTAAAGCAAATAAAGTTCCTGGTTCAATACCAAAATTATCTGTTGCTGCAACCCAACCTAACATAAAAGGAATAGCACCTGGAATAGCACCAACAAATACAGATAATGGTGTTTTTGTTTTTAAAGGCGTGTAAACGCTTGTATATAAAAATATTGAAATGGCTCCAAACATTGCTGTTTGTGCGTTTATTGAATATAAAATACCAATACCTAAAATAGTAAAAACACAAGCTATTAAAAAGGCTGTATTAACCGTCATACGACCAGAAGCAACAGGTCTGTTTTTGGTACGATGCATTAAGGCATCTAAATCTTTTTCAATAATTTGATTAAAAGCGTTACTGGCTCCAACCATAAAATAACCTCCTAAAGCTAGCAATAAAACAATTTTTAGGCTGATAGTATCTGCTCCTAAAAAATAACCAGCAACTGATGAAAACACGACGCTTAAAGACAAGCGCATTTTAGTGATTTCTTTAAAATCTGATAATGCTGTATGTTTAATTGTAGGGGTTACAGTTGTACTCAAACCAACGCTTTTTTTTTTGCTGATGCAAAGATACTGCTAAAAAGGAATTTGGCATAAAAAAACCACAAGGTTTTTGGGCTTGTGGTTTTTTATGATTTAATAACATCAATTAAAATAATAATTACTATCAACTTCTTTAAATACTGTTTCCCATTTTGATTCTGTTTTTTTTAATAAATAAATTTTACTGATAACAAATTGACCCTCATGAATTGTTTCATATACTATTGCCTTATCCTTTTTTAAATTATAAACAGGAACAGAAATGTCTAACTTTTTGTTTGTATCACTATTAGTAAAAACTATTTTATGGTTTGCTTCTAAAGCCCATTTTTTTGTGACTTCCTTTGTGTAATTAAATGAATCTTTTAAAAATGTTTCTGCCAATTTATTTACACCTTTACCCATTTTAACATAGTAGTCTCTAATAATTGGTTTTTCATATGAAATAACTGAATCAATTTTATAGTAAACTGAGTCGCTTAGATTAGTTTCTTTACCCTCTTTATAGGCATACTTAAACACTGTGTTTTTTGTATTTCTATATCTAAAAAATTCTTTTATTCTTTTATTGTGAGTTTCTAAATTAAAAAATAAAGAATCAGATTCAGAAAAGTTGCTTTCTGATAAAATTGAACTTAGAATTTTTTCATCTTCGCTCTTTTTCTTACAAGAAAAGATAGTAAAAACTGAAATAATTACTAAAAATAATTTAGCAGTCATCTCCTTATGCATTAAGCGTGTTATCTTGTTCATCTGTGTATTTATTGTTAAGCTCTTCAGCTGTATTATATCCAGTATCTATTAATAACATAGAAGGTGTGTTATAAAAAGTGAATTAAAAAAAAGTAAAATTGAAACTGATTTTTAATTAAAAAAGACTAAAAATATCAACTTTTACAAATCAAAATACCAATTAAATAAGTCTGTTCTAATCCCAAAATTAATCCAAACCGTACTGTTATTATAAACCGAAGCTGTTTGTGCTTCTGGATTAAAATTACGATAACTTAAATTTACAAATGCTTTTAAATTAGAGGCTGGATTAACCAAATAGCCTAATTGTGTACTTGCATTTACAGATGTTGTTTTTATACCTTGACCTATTGTTACTCCTGTATCAAATGGTCTGTCGTTATAATCTTGATAGACATCACCACCATAACTAAAATTATCTGTACCATCGTTTACATCAAATCCTCTAATACCTGTTACTAATTTTGCCTCTCCAAACCAACGGTCTTTTTGATAGCGTCCAATTAACACCAACTCTCTAAAATTTGCTCCCCAAAGGTGAGCCATAGGCTGATTGTTGTGCGCATAGTTTAATATTATGGTATTATGAGAATAGGTATATGGTCTTACTTGATTGTATTCTGCTTGAAGCATTAAGTTTTTAACTTTAAAGGCATTGTAATATTTTGCACCTAATTGGAAACCAAATTTGTTTTTCCAGCTTTTGTTTCCTCCTGTGACATCGTTTAATGAAAATTCGTCTAAAATAAATTGCCCATATACATTTGCATTATCACTAAGTTTATATTTACCTGATGCTCCTAATATTGCATTACCTGCACCTTGACCTGTTTCAAACTCTATAGCTCTAAAAAATATTAATGGGTTTAGGTAATTGATATCAAAACCTCTGTCATTAGTATTTTCCCAGATTACAGACTCAAACAAACCTAAATTAAATCGTTTTGATACATTCCAACTTAAATAATGGTTTGCAATATATTTTGTTCTGAATGCTTTATCCACCACTGCTGCATCACGCACATCTTTTAACCAAGTCCATGTGTTGGTATATTTAATTTTCCAGAAGGTCGTGTTTAATTTTAAAAAAGGGTAAGGACTTGCCACATCACTTTGCAATAAACTTCTATAACCATCACCTATAAATTGTTTGCCATGTCCAAACTGGACGTTTAAAAATTTAGCAGGTGTATACGATAAATAGGCTTCTGCTGCAGGATAGTCATAAGCATCCTCTTTAAAGCGTTTGGCAATACCACGACCTGGTATAATTGCAGGATCTGGTCCAAATGCTTTTAAACTTTCGGCGTATTGATTATAATATTGTGCAAAACGTCCTTGACTTTCAAAAACTGATGCCGAAAAACTAAGCCTACTTCCTAAACCTCCTTGTATATACAAGCCTCTAGTATTGTTATACGTTGTACCAAAATCTGCATCTGTGTCTTTTCCTAATTGTAAATCAAGAATAGGGTCTACTGTAAACCAATAATCTTCGCCTTGTATTTGTGCCAAATGCTCATTCCAAAGCTTACGACCTAACCATGACTCAGCATCTTTTTGAAGCTTTAAATTTTCAGCAGAAAAATCGTAATAATTTGACACATCTTCATAACGATAAGGTTTTGATGCTGTATGACTATTAGTTCCTATCCTATTAATATCCTGATCAAATCTAAAGTAGTTTTCATGAGAAAAAGGAATATTGATTTGACTTGTATAAGCTTTATTGGTATACTTAGTTGTTGCTTTTTGCACACTGTCAAACTCTTGCTTTGCTTTTTGTTGCAAATCCGTTAATTGCGCAATTTGATTTAAGTCACTATTATTATCTGTTTTAACATCAGTAATACTAGGCAACACTTGAGGTGTGTTTTTCTGGTTTAATGGAAAATATAAATTAAAACTGTATTGCTTAAACGTTGGATTACCATTGTAAGTGGCTGGTTGGATAGTAGGAAAAGTTTCAAAAACGCGTTTAGCTTCTTCTTTTAAATCTTTACTGTGTGCATCAATATAAATAGTTTTAAAGTTACCGTCTTTGGCGACTTCAAAAATTATTGCCATTTGACCAATGTAGTTTTTATCAATACTATCCGGAAGTTTAAATTCTGAATATATTAGTTTATATACTTCTTGATTAAAGCAATAGTCTAATTGTTTTACCTCAGCATCTTGACAATTCTCAAAACGAGGTGGGATTTGATAATCAGTTGCATCTTGAGCGTACATTGCAGCTGAAGCACATAAAAATAGTCCTAAAATGAACGTCTTCATATTTAGATTGAGGTTTTAATTTAGCCGAAAGATACTGCTTTTTATTAACGCTTTAAAATAGAAAAGTCGCCACCATTATCTAGTAGCGACTTAATATTAATTATTTATATACTAATACTTAACCTGAAAAGCAATTGGCAAAGTATATAATACTGAAACCGGTTTACCACCTTGTAATCCAGGCGTCATTTGTGGCACTTTACTAACCACTTTTTCTGCTTCTTTTTCTAATCTTTGGTGTGGTGCTCTTGTTTGCACTAACTCAGCTTCTCCAAACTTATTAATTCTAAATTGGATATAAATTTTTTGAACACCTTCCTTTAAACCCAATTCTGCTCCTAATCCAGCATCAAATCTACGTTTTACAATTTTTGTAAGGTTATCAGACATACATTTTCGTCTTTCGTCATTGGTCGCTGCGCTTTCACAACCAGGAAAAATAGGCATAACCTCGACCTTCTCAAATGGTAATTCTATATCTGGATCTACTTTTGGAGGATCTAAAGCTCCTAAATCCACTGTAACATTGCCTTTTGGTTTTGTTGGCTTTACTATTTCTGTAATCAAATTATCAGTTTCCTTTTTATCAGGCGTATCATTATCAATAATTTCGGGTTTGATAATATGAACTGGCTTGGTTTTTACAGGCTCTGATGTTTCTACAGCATCTGGCTCTACTAAAACTGAAGGCGCAAACATAGCATCATTTTCAGAATCTACATATGCCGTTAGTGGTATAATGTAATCATTAGACTGAAAACGCATTTCAAATGCACCATAGGCAGCCAATAGACACATAATTAACCCAATCTGGAAGTACAACGACGAGTTTTTTTGTAAATTTGCATCATGCTTTTGTGATTTTTGCACGTTTTTCTCATTTTGGCGAGTGAGATCACGAGATTCTTTCGAATTTTTCATAATATATATAGTTTAAATGTTAATGTTATGACAAAATCACAATAAGCATACCAAAAACAAAAATCCCGTTACTTAATTGCAACGGGATTTTTAATATATATGGAATATGTATTACTCTACTTTGAAAGTAATTGGTAATCCGTAAGGTACATTTACTGCTTTACCTCTTTGTCTACCTGCTTTCATTTTAGGCAACTTACCAATAACTCTTTTAGCTTCAGCTTCTAATTTAGGGTGTGGTGCTCTTGCTTGAATGTTTACAATGTTACCAGTTTTATCAATTTTAAAACCAACATTTATTCTTTTAATACCACTATCTAAACCTAACTCTTGTGCTAAGTCATTGTTAAAATTCTTTCTTACAAACTTTCCGATTTTCTCAGACATGCATTTTTTCTTTGCATTGTTGTTAGGCTCTCCTTCACAACCTGGATATACTGGTACATTTTCAATAATTGAAAATGGTACATCTACATCTTCTTCTACTGCTTCAACCTCAACATCTGCAATTTCGATCTCAACTACTTCTTCTTGAGTAGTTTCAGTAGATTCTATAATTGTTTCTTCCACATCCTCTTCATCTTCTACAACTTCAATTACTTCTGGAGCAGCAGGTGGTGGTGGTGGTGGTGGTGGTGTGTTAAGCATTTCTGTGATTGGAACATCATCATCATCTTCGTTATCAAAAACTAATTGTCCTATATCAATATCTGACTTATCAGTTGTTGTATAATTGATTGCTGAGTAAGATAAAAATAGCATTAATGCTAGTCCTACTGCTACGTAAAGAGAACTATTACGTCCTACGTCTGCTTTTGTATTTTTCTTAGATTCCATATCTGTAAATTTAAACTGAATGCTAAAATAACTATTTATTTGTCAAAAAAACAAGGTATTAGTTGTTTTTAACTTTCAAGTTTGTAATTAAATTAATTAATAACACTGCTAATAGTGTTCCTATAACATTTGCTATAACGTCTTTGTAGTCTGCTTGTCTAGTTTGTGTTGTCACCTCCTGTAATATCTCAATAATTATGCCAAATGCTATGGAAAAAATTACTGTTATCTTAATGGCTTGAGGTTTACTTTTTTTAAAGGTTGTAAAAAAAGTATAAAACCATAAGCAAGTAAAAACAAAATAAGCAGCTGCATGAATTACTTTATCATTATTGTTTGGCATTTCTATAACACCCTTTACCGTAATCAAACATGATACTAGTAAAGCAATGCTATAACCAATACTAATGACAGGAAGTAATTTACGCACCAATTAAAGCCTTATAGTCGTCTGCTGATAATAACTTGTCTAATTGAGAGGCATCAGATACTTTTACTTTAACCATCCAACCGTCACCATAAGGATCTGTGTTTACTTTTTCTGGTTCATCTTCCAACGTATCGTTAAAAGCTACAATTTCTCCAGATACAGGTAAAAATAAATCTGAAACTGTTTTTACAGCTTCAACTGTACCAAATACTTCATCAGCCTCAAGAGTTTCATCTAACGTTTCTACTTCAACGTAAACGATATCTCCTAATTCGCTTTGTGCAAAATCTGTAATTCCAACGGTAATTTGGTCTCCTTCAATTTTAACCCACTCGTGGTCTTTAGTGTATTTTAATTCTGCTGGTATGTTCATTATATATTTATTAAGTGAATTGCAAATGTATCTAAATGACTATTAATTTCAAACAATGCTTTCTTAATTTCCAAAATTATATCGTAACGTTAATCCTGATCTAATAGTTGTTTGAGGAAACGCTGTTGAAATTGCATATTCAGAGAAAGAATAATCAAAATAAAACACACCTGTTAGGTTTTTACTAAAGGCATATTCTGCATTGTATTTAAGACCCCAAATAGTTTGACCGTTTGTAATTTGATTATTTTCTAGGTCTAAATAACGTATGATGGTTTTATTATCTCTTACTGATAAATCTGCAGACATAATTAAATCTGAAACGATCGCTTTTTTAGGACCTGCTAAATTAGATTTAATACGTAAATCTTTAATACGATATCCTAAACCAACAACGTACTCGTTACCTGCTATTTCTGTCATTAAATTATTATCAAAACTTAATGATAGCATTCTATCTTTTCTCATTTCTAATAATATTCTAACCGAATTTTTCATTTCCATGTCAAAACGGAATAACGGACTAAACATCTCTGTAAGGGTTACGCTACTATATAAGTTTTCACTTTTAAAATTTCCTGCTTGATCTAAATCTTCGCTAGGTTGTAAGTCATAATCTAGTCCATAGTCTATACCATCAAAATCTAAATTTGTTCTAAATTGTCCTATACTATAACTTGATCTATAACCATGTGTTAAAGAAAAACGTTTGAAACGCTTTTTAAACCATTTCATTTTCATGAAACCAGAATATTTTACGTCCCAGTTTGGTATTGGCACATTTCTTAATGCTCCAAGTTTAGTTTTGCTTGTATTTTGACCTGTATAGGCACTTACAAAAGCAGGTAATAAGACTTGTTGACTTGTTTTTCCAAATCCTTTAGGATAACCGTCAGCATCAACATCGTTTGGATCTGACCCATTTTGTACTGCTAGTCGTCTTGCTATGTCTAACCTATTGCTTCTAAAGTCATCAAAAGCTTCAGAACTAGTCTCGTCACTCTTACCAAAAGCAGTTGGCAATGTAAAAGATGAAATACTAAAATTACCAAATGTATTAGGCGTTAATGATACGTATTGTCCGTTTTCTACTCTGTAATTTTCTGTATAATTTTCTGCGTAAGTCCTAAATCCAACTAAATCTATTTTAAGATCACTAAATGGCTCAAGGTTAGCTGAAAGATCTAATTGCTTAGTTTGGTTAGTAGTGTACTGTTGGTTAAAATCAGGAAAAGCAGTTAACCAACCATTTCTGGCAGCTAAATCTCTAACATCACTTTGACTTCCAAAAGTATAACCTATAGTAGGTTTTGCTGTTCCTAAAAACCCTGGAGTTTGTAAATAACCTGGTAAAAAAGTACCATTTGTCTCGCTATATACTGCTTGAATACGTTTTATTGAGGTTAATAATCCGATACCAAAATTACCTATTTTAGATCCTATCCCATCACCTGCTTTTTTAGCCTTCACTTTTTCTTTATTTGCAATACCTGGAGGTCCAGCAGTTCTAGATGTTCTAGCAACTTTATTTCCTCTAGATTTAGCTTTAGCAGAAATTCCTAAATATTTATACAACTTATTCATGTCTAAAGTTGAATTAATATTATGTGTGTTTCCGTTTGATATTGTGTTTCCTAAATTATAAGTCAAACCATCGTTACCAACTAAATTACCAAATAAGTCAGACCCTTTTTGCCACTGGAACAATCCTGAGTATGAATAGGTTGCTTTTAAAAAGCTTAAAGTTGGTATTTTACTAAGTGGAATCTCATAATTAATTCCAATTTGTTGTTGTTGTCTATTTGGATCTCCAAAATCAAAGAAACCATCCCATACATCTAATAATGGATCTGGCTCTCCGTTTATAATATTATCCTTAAAGTAATTTCTAACAATATTATTATTTGACGAAGAATAATTTACCTGAAGCGACTTTGTCAAATTCCAATTAAGATTGTATTGGTAGTCAAAATTATAATTACGTCTGTACAACTCTTCTAAACCAATATTGTTTCCTGTTAAATCTAAATCTCTAAATTTTTGACGATTAAATTGTCTATTTAAATCTGTATTTATAGTAAAACTAGCAGGTAATACATTAAAGTTTAATTCTTTTAAAAATTTCCAATACTTACCAGTAAATAACGAATCGTTTTTCTTGAAAGGTTCAATTAACTTAGGTTCAAAGTTATAAGCGTAATTTACACCTGCTCTAACCTGTTTGTCAACAGATCTTTCAATCTCAAAGTCACGATGCTCCATTTTGTTATAAGAATAATTTAGAGTTAAGTTTTCTACATCATAAAAACTTGGTTTGGCCTCTCCTGTTCTATTCTTTTTAACACCAATAAAGTTTATACTTTTACGCTTTGTGTATGTTTCCGATTGTTCTAAAATCAAATCTCTTTCTGCATCATCAACAGCAGCATCCAAACGTGTGTCTAACTCAATATCTTCGTATTGTTGATCATACTTTGGTGTAATAACTTCCACTCCTTGACCGTAATTAAACGGAATTTGAATTCCCCATTTTTTAGGCAGTAATTGACCAACATTTACATTAGTTACTACATCATATTGTTTACTATCTTCAAGACTACGCTCATTTGGTCCTTGGTTTACATTTCCAAATCCAGCAGTACTCATTCTACCAGTTGCACTTACACTAGCAAAATCTGCTAATTGCGTATCAACCGTAACAATTGCTGCCCAACCACCTTCGTTTTCTAGTTCTGACAAACGCAATTCGTTAAACCAAATCTCTCCACATTGTAAGTTATTTGTACCATTTTTGACACCAACCATTAATGTTCTAACATCTCCAAAATTAGGATTTCCTTTTATAGCAACACGTTGTTGTCCTAAAACATAACCTCCATATTGATCTATAACTGGGACTAAATCTCCACCAACTACATCATAAAAATTTGCTGTACCATCCGTTAATGTTTGGTTGCTTATCCCTAAAGACTTTATACGTTGTAAAATTTCTAACTCTATATTAATTTCGTTTTCTTCTGGCCAATATGCTTCGGCAGATCCACCTCCATTATACACTTTTAATGGTACTTCTATTTGATAGTAATTTTCTGTAAGGTCATTACCCATTCTAATAAAACCTACTAAATCAGAATCTGTAAGTCCAGGTGTTTCTCCATCTCTAGCATGCATAAACATTCTCAGTTTTTTGTACTGACGCATATCTACACTAATATTTTTAAATACTGCTCTGGAGTCTTTAGCTTTAAGGTCACAAACATCTACAACAAGTGCTTGTTCATTTTGTCTAACAATAGTGTTGTTATTGTTAAGCTGCTCTGGCACTACACTTGGTGGCGAAACGTAACTTCCGTCATTTTCTTGCGTACTTACTGCTCCAACAGTAAAGGCTGTATCCTCAAAATCTAAAGGTGTTGCACCACCATCTAATGACAATTGAAAACGTCTCCAATCACTACGAACCAGCTCTAATGTTCCAAATCTTAATGTTGTTTGTTGCTGAAAATCGTTAAGGTACATTCTAGAAAATCTTATAGAACGTAAATCCGTAATACCATTTACAACAAACTCGTCATCTGTACGAATAGGAATTCTAAACTGATACCATCTAGGATATTCAGTCTCTCCATTAGGTAATACTCTTGGATTGTTAGTATCTGTTACGTTTTTTGTATCAACAATATACTCGTTATTAATATTTAAAGATGCTGGAGTTATATCAATTTGATACTCAAAATAACTATCAATAGTATTCATGGTATTATCCCTATTGACATCTTCTACATCTGGTTGCGTTGTTGACCCTCTATTGGTATCACTAAATGCATCTGGAGAATTACCATCTACACCATTATATAATTTGTATCTGTTAAATACATCACCTTCTGCATTTAAATAATAGTCATAATTATCTTTTGCAGGATCTGCTAGTCCAGAAAAACCTGAGGGAAACTTAGCAGCTTCCTCAACATCATCATATCCATCAAATCCAACATCTTGATTGGTTCTTTCTTGGCCTGTTGTATCAAACGCATAAATTAAGGCTTGATTTTGTGGCACTACAGATTGAAACACCGTTTCTGGTAGCAAACTAATATTTCCATCTTGAGGTAAACCGTTTTCATATTGTTTACGTCCATCCTTAAGCACATCTTCTGATATATTACCTAAGTTGATAAATAATTTTCCACCTGGATTTCCTGGATTTTCCTGAAATGGATCCTGTAACCAAAACTCGATATATTCAACATTTGCTTGTTCAAAATCCGTAGATGTAATCTGTCTTGTTATTCCAGCCCAACTACTTTCCGGGTTTGGTATTACACCACTTTCTGTACCTGGCTCAAAGTTATATGGACCTCGTTCTTGAGGATAATATGTTAAATCTAAAGTATTTAAAACTGATGTTTGACCTTGAGCAATATCTTGTTGTGGAAACAGCTCGTTAACAAAAACACGACTAGTATATAATCCTGACATATCATCATCTGATATTCCTGATGGTCTTTGGCTACCATAAAATATAGGATCAATAGTATACCAGTTAAGCATGGCTCTACCATAACCGTTTTCTATTCCGTTATTATCTAACGCTGTAGAATTATTTACATTAAGTGGTCTACTTGATAAGCTCCAAGATTGTGCAGATTTAAGGTCTATTCCGTTTTGTGTACCTTCAAAATCATCGATATAAGCAGTCGCTTCTCCATTAAAATCTGTTCCTTTTGGCGCACCTGGTAGTAAGTATGCAAAATCACCTCTAACTGAAATATTAGATGGTGCATCGGTATCAATATTAGGTAATTTATTAACTAACCTAGATAAAAACGGTACTTCCGAAGAATAATTAGCATTAAAACCAAAAATGGTATTGTTTATTGGCTCATTAGCATAATTAGCTTTTTGAGTAATTGGACGCTCATTTAAATTAATATATGTACCTCCAATTACAAAATTGTCATTAAACTTATGTTCTACATTTAATCCTGTATAACGTTTAGTTTGCTGTCCAAAAATCGAATTATTTTCGGTTGATACTTCAATTGGAATGTTGGATGCTTTTAAACCTTCATCAATAATATAAACACGTCCTAATTGGTAATTAACTGTATAATCTTGTCCTTCTACTAAAACACGTCCTCCAGCTGATACACGAACGGATCCTCTTGGTACATTAAATCCTCCAATTGGGATTCCGTCTCCACCTGAAGATTTATAACGTCCTTTAATTTGGAATTTATTTTTTTGACTCTCGTCTAATGCTGCTGTTTTGGTTGCTTTATAAAGTAAGTCATAGACATACTTTTCTTGATTGGCATTGGTATATATATCTGCTTCATAATCCGACGCATTATTCCCTGTGTTACCGTCGTTATCTAAAACATCAAATAAATAACGTCCAAAAGGTTCTACTTTAGTAAATACAATTTTACCATTTTGCGGAATTACAGTAATGCCTGAAACAAAGTCAAAAAAACCGTCTCCATTAGTTTGTGGATCGTTATTGTAATTTAATCTATCAAAATTAAATAAGCGTAATAATGTGGTTTGATCTATAGGTTCGCCTTCAAAATCGGTTCCGAAAGGCGTACCTTCTACAGCAGTAATATAGTTTACAGGAGCAGATTCGTTATAAAAAATATTTAATTTAAAATCTTCTTGGGTTAATTGAAAAGCGCCTGTATCGTAAACGTTTTTCATCATTAAGTCCCAAATAGGTTGACTTGTACTTGTAATTGCACTTTTAAGAAGCTTAAGAATTAAACCTTGAGGGATTCCATTTAAAAGAACTACATTGTCATCAATTCCATCTGCATTTATATCTTCTCCTCCTGTTTGATCTACATCAGCATTGTTAGTAATACCGTCACTATCTGTATCATCACCATTATCAAACGTACCATCACCATCTACATCTACATCAGCAATATTTGGTATCCCATCATTATCATAATCTAAGGTCGTTCCTGTTGAGTTAACACCATCATTAGCAAACTCTCCTACTTGGTATACTTGACCACCAACTGTATATTGATAGGCTACTGCTAAAACCTCGTCATTATTTAAACGCTGATTTAAGGATATATAACCTAATTGAGTATTAAGTGTGTATTCTTGACCTTCTAATAGTTTTCTACCATTCTCTTGCTTTACAAAATCAAAACCTTCATTAAACCCTGAAATTGAAATACCAGATTGAGCTGTAGCATTATCTCTGACTTGCTCTGCTAATTGCGAACCAGCATTACCAATATTTGTTGGGTCTAATCCATTGTTTCCGTTATCCGGAAATGCATTAGGTCCTCCTGTAACTGAAACGCCTGGATTACCAATGATACTAGTTTCTCCTAAATCTTGGAAAGCGACAAAGTTTCTAACATTTTCAGTACGATTACTTCTGTTAGTTATCCAAACCTCTATTCTTGTTATTTGAATATTATTATTAATAAAAGGGTAATTAGATAGTGCTTGATCGTAGTTATTACGGAAGTATTGTCCTAAGAAAAAGTGACGATTCTCATCATAATCTCTAATAAAAAACTCAAACTCGTCTAATGTTCCACCACCTTGAGCAGTTACTGACCTAGCGTCAGAACGCTGATCAGAGAATACTCCTGTAATTGTTGTTTTACCAAATTTTAATTGTGTTTTTACACCAAATAGACTTTGTGCTCCAGAAATTAAAGAGCTATTAATTGGCATACTAACGTTACCAACTTCAATTTTTTGAATGATATCATCTTCGGTTGGTGTGTATTCTAACTTAATTAAATTTTGAAAATCAAAAGTAGATTGTGTATCGTAATTAGTTGTTACTTGTAATCTTGATCCTACTTTACCAATCATACTTAGACTGATACGTTGGTCAAAATCGAATGAAAAATTACGTCTGTTTCTAGGAGAAAACGATGGATTATCCTGTTTAGTAAATAGGACACCTAAATCCATTTCAACAGTACCTTGTGGAATTATGGATATTGGTCCTTCACCAAAAATACTTTCAAAAAAACTAGAGTTGACATAAAACTCTGGTATTAAGTTTTTCTGAGCTTCTTTTACATCTCCTTTTTTACCGTCGTAAGCATCAATCTTATCCTTATAATACGATTTTAAATTCTGGCTTGATACTAATTCTAAATACTCATCTGGTGTTAAAATTACTGGATAATTAATATTAAACTCTCCAACTGTCTCAGTATATATGTATCTATCCGTTACAGGATCATAGGTGTATTTAGATTGTATACTTGATGGATTTTGCATTTGGATATTCCCTAAACTAAAACCTGTTTTGGTACTATCTTGTTCTACTTCATTTTCTTCTTGAGCAAAAGAAAATACCGAGACTAACAATGCAAAAGCAGTTAGTAAAAAATGTTTAAGGGATTTATAAAAGCTAAGTTGACTTGTATTCAAAATAAATTATAAATTTTTTAGGGCTAGTTTGATAATTGTTTCTACGTTAGCTTCTGGTTGGTCTTTGACAATTTTATCCAGTACTTTTTCTGCTTGTTTTTTAGCAAAACCTAATACTTCTAAAGCAGATAACGCTTCATCTTTGTTAGTATTGCTTTGACTTACAGAAACTTCGTCTATATCGTAAATTTTTAAGATTTTATCTTTTAAATCTATTATTACTCTTTGTGCTGTTTTTATCCCTATTCCTTTAATAGATTGAATTAAAGCAACATCATCCACAGCAATACCTTCTCTAATTTGTTTTGGCGTTAAAGATGATAACATGGTTCTTGCTGTATTTGCTCCAATACCACTTACAGAAATTAAAAGTCTAAATAATTCTCTTTCTGATGTTGAAGCAAAACCATATAAAGTATGCGCATCTTCCCTTATTTGAAGATGCGTATACAACTTTAAATTTTCTTGATTAGGAATTTGAGAATAGGTATGCAATGATATATTTAGCATATAACCCACTCCGTTGCAATCGATGACTACATCTGTTGGATTTTTCTCTACTAACTTTCCTTGTATGTGTGTAATCATAAATTTTTGTTAACTCTCCAAATGTAAGAAAATTATCTTTACATTAATTTAGTTCTTGTTTTCTAAGTTTTTTTCCCACTTTTCTTTTTGTTGCGCATCTATTACTGCTATTGCTGTCATGTTTACAATTTCGTCAACACTTGCGTGTAGTTGTAAGATATGGACAGGTTTACGCATTCCCATCATAATTGGTCCAACGGACTCTGCATTATTAAGTTCTTTTAATAACTTATAAGTAATGTTTGCTGACTCTAAATTAGGGAAGATTAAAGTGTTTACTTTTTTACCTGCTAGTTTAGAAAACGGGAAACTATCTGTTAACATTTGACTATTTAAAGCAAAATCTGTTTGTAACTCTCCATCTACTAATAAGTCAGGATGTCTTTTATGTAAATAGGATACTGCCTCTCTAACTTTAGTTGCTGTTTGGTCTTTTGATGATCCAAAGTTAGAATAAGAAGTCATTGCCATAATTGGTTCCATTCCAAACATTTTAACCACTTTAGCAGTCATTTGCGCAATTTTAGTTAAATCTTGAGCTGATGGGTTTATATTTATTGAAGTATCACTTAAAAACATAGGACCACGTTGGGTCATCATAACATTTGTTGTCGCAATTCTTGTGGATCCTGGTGCTAATCCTATTAGCTCCAACATTGGTTTTACAACCGAAGGATAACTACGAGAGTACCCAGAAATTAATGCATCTGCATCACCTTCATTAACCATCATTGCTGCATAGTAGTTACGTTCTCTCATTAACTTTTCAGCTAATAACAACGTTACTCCTTTTCTTCTGCGTTGTTCCCAATATATTTTTGCGTACTTATTTTTTTGTTCAAGTTGCTCGTCAGATTTAGGATCAATAATTAGTACATCTGCATCAAACTCTAGCTCTTCTTTTAAACGTTCAATTTCTTCTTTTCTACCTAATAAAATTGGTATAGCAACACCTTCTTCGTAAACTATTTGGGCTGCTTTTAATACATCTAAAGAATCTGCTTCTGTAAAAACAACACGCTTTGGATCTAGCTTAGATCTGTTTAATAATAATCTTACAATCTTATTATCGTTACCTAATCTATCTAATAATTGCTCTTCATATTTTTTCCAATCTTCAATTGGCTCTTTAGCCACACCACTTTCCATTGCAGCTTTTGCTACAGCTGGTGGTACCGTTGCTATTAATCTTGGATCAAATGGCTTAGGTATAATATACTCTTTACTAAACGTCAGGCGAGTTTCGCCATAAGCAATATTTACTTGTTCTGGTACAGACTCTTTAGCTAAGTCAGCTAATGCTTTTACAGCTGCCATTTTCATGGCTTCGTTAATTTTAGTAGCTCTAACGTCTAAAGCTCCTCTAAAAATAAACGGAAATCCTAGTACATTATTAACCTGATTAGGATGGTCACTTCGTCCTGTAGCCATAATAATATCCTTACGCGTTGCAATTGCCAAATCATAACCAATTTCTGGGTCTGGATTAGCCATAGCAAATACTATAGGGTTTTTAGCCATAACTAATAACATGGCAGGCGTTACAATATCCGAAGTTGATAAACCAACAAATACGTCAGCGTCAATCATTGCTTCATCCAATGTATCAATTTTACGGTGTGTTGCAAATTCGGCTTTTTGTGATGTTAAATTATCTCTGTCATCTCTAATTACACCTTTACTATCTAACATGACCACGTTTTCACGTTTAGCACCAAATGCTAAATATAAACGCGTACAAGAAATTGCTGCTGCACCTGCACCACTTACTACTATTTTAACGTCCTCTATTTTTTTATCAGAAAGCTCTAAGGCGTTTAATAATGCTGCTGCAGAAATAATTGCAGTACCATGTTGGTCATCATGCATCACAGGAATATCAAGCTCTTCCTTTAAGCGTCTTTCTATTTCAAAAGCTTCAGGCGCTTTAATATCTTCTAGATTAATACCTCCAAACGTTGGAGCTATCATTTTTACTGTTTGAATAAATTCTTCAACATTTTCAGTATCCACTTCAATATCAAAAACATCAATATCTGCGAAGATTTTAAATAATAAGCCTTTACCTTCCATTACAGGCTTAGAGGCTTCTGGACCAATATTACCCAATCCTAAGACTGCGGTACCATTAGTTATTACTGCTACAAGATTACCTTTAGCTGTATATTTATAAACGTTATTAACGTCTTTTTCTATTTCTAAACAAGGTTCTGCAACACCTGGAGAATAAGCTAAGGCTAAATCCCTTTGGGTTGCATATTTTTTTGTTGGAACTACTTTTATTTTACCTGGAGTTGGCTTTGCATGATATACTAAAGCTTCACGACGTCTACTTTGTTTGCTCATAATTTCACTTTAAGTTTTAGTGAATTACAAATGTAAGTTTTTAAGACGTTTGAACATAAAAAAAATGAGAGAGACTTTGAATAATCTTTGAATAATTTTAAACTAATAATAACACGATTTTGTATTATTATCTTTTATTAGAAGTATTGAAAACAAAGGTTATATAGCGTTACAAAAGCTTAATATTTTATTTTATAAACTCAATATTACGTTTTAAACCCTCAAACTTTGTGCGTTTTACAGCACTTTTTTGAAACACTTTTTTAAACACCTCTTCAGTAATGTCTTCCCAATCTTGTTTTGTCATAGCTAACAAATCAGGATGTGGATTAAAAAGTGGCTCGTTATGAGGTTTTGAAAACTTATTCCATGGACAAACATCTTGGCAAACATCGCAACCAAACATCCAATCGTCAAATTTACCTTTCATTGCGGCTGGTAACTGCTCTTTAAGTTCTATTGTAAAATAACTAATACACTTACTACCATCAACAACGTAAGGCTCTGTTATGGCTTGCGTTGGACAAGCATCTATACATGCTGTACAAGTACCACAGTGATCGGAAACAATGGAATCGTATTCCAAATCTAAATCAATAATTAACTCTGCAATAAAATAAAAAGAACCCACTTGTTGGGTTAATAAATTACTATTCTTGCCAATCCAACCTAATCCAGATTTTGCTGCCCATGCTTTATCTAAAACTGGTGCAGAATCTACAAATGCACGTCCGGAAACATCACCTATTTCTTGATGAATAAAATGGGTTAATACTTTAAGTTTTTCTTTAATTACAAAATGGTAGTCCTGTCCATAGGCATATTTAGATAATTTTGGAGCTTTTTTGTCTTGCTGAACTTGAGAAGGATAGTAATTTAACAATAATGATATCACGGATTTAGAATCATCGACAAGTTTGGTTGGATCTAAACGTTTATCAAAATGGTTTTGCATGTAACCCATTTGACCATGCATATTTTTATTCAGCCAGTTTTCTAGTCTTGGTGCTTCTTTTTCTAAAAAACCTGCTTTACTAATACCACAAGATAAAAAGCCTAAGCGTTTAGCTTCTGCTTTGATTTGTGTTGTGTATTTAGATTTGTTATCAAGCATTATTATCTTATATGAAAACTAAGCTGTGCATTTTTAGGTTTTAAAGTAATTAAAGGAGTAATCTTAATATTTTCAAACTCAGGTTGAATTTTAAATTTTTTGACTAAAGCTGTAACAGCTATAATCATTTCAAACATAGCAAAATTATTTCCAATGCATTTTCTTGGACCTGCTCCAAAAGGAAAATATTGGCTAGAAAACTGTCGTCCACCATCTGCAAAGCGTTCAGGTAAAAAAGATTCTGGATTATCCCATAACTTTGGATGTCTATGGATTTCGTAAACCGAAAACAGCAGATTACTACCTTGTTCAAATTCCATTTCATTAAAAACATCCTTCTCTATATTTACTCTGTCAATAAAATATGCTGGAGGATATAATCTCATGGACTCTTCAAGTACTTGTTGACAAACTTTAGACTGTGATATTCTAGTCATCAAATCTGCTTTATCACCACCAAGCTCAATAAACTCATTATAGATTTTATCTTGCCATTCAGGATGTTTTGCTAATAACTGAAATGTAAAAGTTAAAGCATTGGAAGTGGTTTCATGACCTGCAGTAAAAATTATTAAAATTTCGTCAATTAATTGGTCTTCTGTCATACCTTGACCATCCTCATAGCGAGTTTCCAATAGCATATCAAGTAAATCGTCATAACGTTTACCTGAAGTTGTACGTTGATCAACTATGCGTTTTAGTATAACTCTAGCTTCTTCTGATAAATCTAAATGCTTTTTTAAAGTGCCACCAATTTTAAACCACCATCCTAAATAAGGTTGCCTTAACTCTTTAACTAGCATGCGTTGATTTGCTTCGGTTATATACTGTAACCGCTCCATATCCTTATTGTTGGCTGCTTGAGTGAACAAAGATTTAACTACTGTTTGAAAAGCTAAATCATTAAGAATTGGAAAAAGATCTATGGTTTTATTACTATCAACCTTATTAAATTCTGAAATAATCGTCTGCTGCATACCATCAAGCAAATTTTGCAATTGCTTTTTATGAAAAGCTGGCTGCATCATCTTACGCTGTTTTTTCCATTTTTCGCCTTCAGACGTTAAAAGACCTTCTCCTACATATTTTACTAAATCTTCAGTTTGAATTTTTGATTTTGTATAGTTTTTTTGATTTTTTTGAAGCACATACTGCGCAAAAGCAGCGTCTCTACAAAAGTATATCTTAGTATTAAAACCTACATTAAGTTTAAACACATCACCTAACGCTTGAAAGTTTTTATTATGAAAAGGCAACGGATTTTTAAGAATCTCTAATGAATGCTTAATAAATTTTAATAGTGAAACTTCTGGAATCTTTTTCATTTATCTAAATAAGAGATTATTATATATGTCCAAAGTTTTAGTGTTTTACATTAAAGTTTATTAAAACAAACCTCCTTGAATTGGACCTTTAATTTTTCCTAAATGTTTGTAAGCCAACTCTGTGACCTCACGACCTCTTGGTGTACGCATTATAAAACCTTGTTGTATTAAAAAAGGTTCGTAAACCTCCTCAATAGTCTCAGTACTCTCACTAACTGCAGTCGCAATAGTACTAATGCCAACTGGTCCTCCCTTAAACTTTTCTATTATAGTAGATAGAATTTTATTATCCATCTCATCCAAACCATAGGCATCAACATTAAGCGCTTCTAAGCTATACTTTGCAATTTTAATATCGATACTTCCATTACCTTTTATTTGAGCAAAATCTCGGACTCTACGCAGCAGTGCATTAGCAATTCTAGGTGTACCACGACTACGACCTGCTATCTCAATTGCTGCTTCCATAGATATTGGAACATTTAATATATCTGAACTACGTTGTATGATAGTTGTTAGTAATTCTGTATTATAATATTGTAATCTGCTTTGTATACCAAACCTTGCTCGCATAGGAGCTGTCAATAAACCTGATCTGGTTGTCGCACCAACAAGTGTAAATGGGTTTAGGTTAATTTGAACCGTTCTAGCATTTGGGCCAGACTCAATCATAATATCAATCTTATAGTCTTCCATTGCAGAATATAAATACTCTTCTACAATAGGACTTAAACGATGAATTTCGTCTATAAAAAGGACATCTCTTTCATCTAGATTGGTTAATAAACCTGCTAAGTCTCCTGGCTTATCCAATACAGGACCTGAGGTAACTTTAATACCAACACCTAACTCATTTGCTAATATGTTTGCTAAAGTAGTTTTACCAAGTCCTGGAGGACCATGAAATAATGTGTGATCTAACGCTTCATCACGACCTACAGCTGCTTGAACAAAGATTTGAAGATTTTCTAATACCTGATCTTGACCTGTAAAATCTTCAAAAGATAGAGGTCTTAATTGTTTTTCGACATCAAACTCTTCTGGAGTAAAATTATCGCTAGTTGGGTCAAGGTTATCGTTCATGTTAATGTTCCGCAAAAGCGGTAAACTTATAAATTATATAGCTTAAATAAAGCTAAGGAATAATATAAGCAAATATAAAGAAAAAGCCTTTCTGTTTTTACAGAAAGGCTTTTCAATATGATATTAGATTTAAAATCTAGTGTTGTAATTCTTCTTCTCCTTCTTTTAAAGGAATAATTTGCGGAACAAAATCATCGTCATGTCCTGGTTTGCTATAGTCATAAGCCCATCTGTGAACTTCTGGTATAGCACCTGGCCAGTTACCATGTACATGTTCTACTGGTGTAGTCCATTCTAAAGTATTAGATCTCCATGGATTTTGAACAGCTTTCTTACCGTAAAATATACTTGAAAAGAAATTGTAGATAAATACGATTTGGAAAATACTACCAATAATAGCAAATAAAGTAATAACAACGTTTACACTAGCTAAATCATCAAACAAAGGAAAGTTAGTGTTTGTATAGTAACGTCTTGGTAAACCAGCCATACCTATAAAATGCATTGGAAAAAATACTCCGTAAGCACATACCGCAGTTATCCAAAAGTGTACATATCCTAAATTTTTGTTTAGCATACGTCCAAACATTTTAGGAAACCAATGATAAACACCTGCAAAGAAACCGTAAAGTGCAGAAATACCCATCACTAAGTGGAAGTGAGCTACTACAAAGTAAGTATCATGTACGTTAATATCTAATGCACTATCTCCTAAGATAATTCCAGTTAATCCACCTGTAATGAAAGTAGAAACTAACCCAATAGAAAACAACATTGCTGGATTCATTTGAAGATTACCCTTCCATAAAGTGGTTATGTAATTAAATGCTTTTACCGCTGATGGTATAGCAATTAAAAGCGTTGTAAATGTAAATACAGATCCTAAAAATGGATTCATTCCTGAAATAAACATATGGTGACCCCAAACAATTGTAGATAAAAATGCAATTGCTAAAATTGAGGCTACCATTGCACGATAACCAAAAATAGGCTTACGTGAGTTGGTTGCGATAATTTCTGAAGTAATACCTAATGCTGGTAATAATACAATATATACTTCTGGGTGACCTAAGAACCAAAATAGGTGCTCAAATAAAACAGGAGAACCACCTTGGTAATGTAATACTTCACCTTGAATAAATATATCTGATAAGAAGAATGATGTACCAAAACTTCTATCCATTATTAATAATAATGCTGCAGATAGTAATACTGGGAATGAAATAACACCAATTATTGCTGTTACAAAAAATGCCCAAATTGTTAAAGGTAATCTTGTCATAGACATACCCTTAGTACGTAAATTAATAACTGTAACTACATAATTTAAAGATCCTAATAAAGAAGAAGCGATAAATATAGCCATAGAAACTAACCACATTGTCATACCTAATCCAGAACCTCCTTGAGCCATTGGCAGTGCACTTAAAGGTGGGTAAATTGTCCATCCTGCTGCAGCTGGTCCAGCTTCAACAAAGAAAGAACATACCATAATAACACTTGAAGTAAAGAATAACCAATATGAAACCATGTTTAAAAAACCTGATGCCATATCTCTTGCTCCAATTTGCAATGGAATAAGTAAATTACTAAAAGTACCACTAAGTCCTGCTGTAAGTACAAAGAAAACCATTATAGTACCATGGATAGTTACTAATGCAAGATAAATATCCGCACTCATTACACCATCTGGAGCCCATTTACCTAATAAAGCTTTAAATAATGGATTTGATTCTTCAGGCCAAGCAATTTGCATACGCATCATGATTGACATTACTACTGCTATGATTCCCATAATAAGCCCAGTAATAAGATACTGCTTGGCAATCATTTTATGATCTTGACTAAATATATACTTAGTTATGAATGTTTCTTTATGATGATGACCATGATCGTCATGTCCATGTTCTTCTACGTGTGCTGACATAATCTAAAATCTTTAAATTTAATTTCTTGTTATTTAATTTTTTACTAATGAATCTACAAAAAGCTTTTGCTCTTTCATCCACTCATCATACTCCTCTTGTGTTTCCACTATAATTTTCATTTGCATGTTATAGTGAGACGTTCCACAAATCTTGTTACATAATAGTAAATAATCAAACTCATAAGGCTCTAAACCTTCTTTACCCTCAGCAATTAAAGATTGACTCTTCTCTGTTCTGATTTTGTTGATATTAGCTACTTTATCTTGAATTTCTTGCGTTTCACGCATTTCAGCAGTAGTTTTAGAAGGAGTAAAACCAAACTGAGTAATCATACCAGGAACACAGTTCATCTGAGCTCTAAAGTGAGGCATGTAAGCAGAGTGTAATACATCTTGAGAACGCATTTTAAATAAAACAGGCTTTCCTACTACTAAATGTAACTCTTTAACAATTACATCATCTTGAGCATTAGGGTCAGACTCATCCACACCTAATTCATTAGCCCTATTAATATCAATCAATCTAACATTAGCTTTACCTAAAGCATTATCAGGACCAGAATATCTAGCTTTCCAATTAAACTGTTGCGCGTATAACTCAACAATCATAGGGTCTGATTCTTCATCAATATTCATGATACTTGTCCAAGTAAATAATCCTTGAATAATTAAACCTGCCAATACAATTACAGGTATAATAGTCCATATAGCCTCTAATTTATTATTGTCAGCATAAAACAAAGCTTTTTTACCTTTTTCACCTCTGTATTTAAAAGCGAAATAATGAAGCAAAAACTGAGTAATTGTTTGTACAAAGAAGATTACAATCATAGAAATGATCATTAAGCTGTCAATACCAGGTCCATGCTCTGAGGCAGAATTAGACATTAAAGGTAAGTCTCCCCATTTAACAAAACATACTATTGTAATAACATAAATGAAGATTAAAAAACCTATCATTAAGTAACCGTTTATACGGTTATCGTTATCATTTGCTACTTGATTATTATCGTTTGTTTTACCTGCTTGCGTCAAATCAAAGATTTTAACCATTTGCCAGATTGCAACGAAAATAAATACTAAAACTAAAATTGATAAGAAAGTCGTCATTGTTATCGTTCTTCTTTATTTTATTTTTTATTAATAATGGAAATGTTCACTCTCTTTGATGAACGGATTTCCTTTAGCGATTAGAGGTTGTTTAGATATTGCATAAAACACAATAAACATAAATAAACCAGCGAACAATAAAATTGCTCCTATTTCAGGCATACCAATAAACCATCTGTCTCCAACCGTAGCTGGCATAATCATGTTGAATATATCAATATAGTGTCCTGCTAAAATTACAACTCCAGCCATAATTACAAACCAAGGAATACGCTTATAGTCACTATTCATTAATAGTAAAAGAGGGAACAGGAAATTCATAGCTATCATTCCGAAGAAAGGAAGGTTATAATCTTCAATTCTAGTTACGAAGTAAGTTACTTCTTCTGGAATGTTTGAGTACCAAATTAACATAAATTGAGAAAACCATAGGTATGTCCAGAAAATACTAAACCCAAACATAAACTTAGCTAAATCATGAATATGACTATCATTAACTTGTTGTAATAATCCTTTAGATTTTAAGTAGATAGTAATCATTGCCATAACTGTAACAGCACAAACCATCATTCCTGCGAATACATACCATCCAAATAATGTTGAGAACCAGTGAGGATCTACACTCATAATCCAATCCCATGACATCATCGACTCAGTATAAATAAAGAATACTAAAAATGCTGCAGCAATACGAAATGATTTTTTAAAGTTACTTCTATCACCTTCAGGAGCTTGATCTTGCGCTAATGAAAATTTACGAGCAAAAAATCTATATAGAGACCATCCACCAATAAAAACTAAAGCTCTAATAACAAAACCTGTTGTATTTAACCAAGCTGACTTACCAGCTACTAATTTATCAAACTTATCGCTCTCTGGATTCACCATTTCCGGATCCATCCAAATAAATATATGATCACCAGCCCATACAGCTATAGCCACAACAATTAATGCTCCAGGTAATACATAATAAGTAATACCTTCCATTACTCTAAATAATAAAGGAGACCAACCTGCTTGTGCAGCAAACTGAATTGCATAAAATGCTAGAGCACCTAAAGCAATCATCATAAAGAAAAATGCAGCAACATAAAGCGCTGAATAAGGTCTATTATGAATTTGATGCATTACATGTTCTGCATGCTCATCTCCATGATGTGCATCTGCTTCAGCATGTGAAGCCTCTTCACCATGAGCATCTGTCGTAACGTGAGCCTCAACTTCATGAGTATCAGTAATAGTTGCATGGCTATCACCATGAGAACCATGACTTGCTTCTTCTGCTAACATCGTTTTAACGTTATCTAAAGTAACGTGATGAGACGAGTAATAACCTGTTCCCCATAATCCCGCTCCTACAATGATTAGGATTAGTGAAACTAATTTTAGTCTATTTGAAAGTGTGTACATATCTATATATAAACTTTATCTAAATCTTATTTTTCTAAGTCTGCCTTTAATTTCTCAACATAGGCAACAACTTGCCAACGTTCTTCCTCGCTTAAAAAGTTAGCGTAAGATCCCATTGAGTTTTTACCATAATACATTACATGATAAATACTACCTGTATTAATCGCTCTACCTACATCGTCATAACTTGGTACTCCAAGAATTTTCTCTCTTTTAACCAAATTACCTTTACCGTCACCTTTGTTACCATGACATATACCACAATAAATGTTGTATAATTCTTTAGCTCTTGGCTCATCAAATTGAGTAGAATCTAAAGGCGATTTAAGTTCAGCTTTAGCTAAATCATAACCAGCAATGTCATTTGTATACTCAAAAGGTGTATAACCTCTAGGTATAGTACCATCTACAGGTAATTGGGCTTCAACTCCGTTTGCAAAAGCATCTGACTCTTGGTAAGCATCGTACGCCACAGACTCATACATGTTTGGCATGTATTGATAATTTGGACGAGAACTCTTATTACAAGAAGTAAACGAGATTGCAATTAAGGCTATTATTGATATTTTAATTAAATGTTTCATTCTATCTAATTAATGTGCTTTATCTACTACGTTAATTTCAACTGCTCCTGTTTGTGATAATAGACTTTGCAATTCAACTTCATTGTTATGAATCGGAAGTTCCATTAAGAAATGGTCATCAGTTGTTCTAGGATCTGGATTTTCAGCTTTTTTAAAAGGCCACATTTTACTTCTTAAATAAAACGTTATAACCATTAAATGGGCTGCAAAAAACACTGTAAGCTCAAACATAATTGGTACAAAAGCTGGCATGTTTTCTAGGTAACTAAAACTAGGTTTTCCACCAATATCTTGAGGCCAATCTTCAATCATAATGAAATTCATCATTAAAACTGCTACTGTTAAACCAACACAACCGTACAAAAATGCACATATAGCTAAACGTGTTGGTGCTAATCCCATCGCCTTATCAAGTCCATGGACAGGAAAAGGTGTATATATTTCTTCGATTTGATGTTTTGCAGCTTTAACTTTTTTAACTGCATTCATTAACACATCGTCATCGTTATAAATAGCGTGAATTACTTTTGAAGCTTCCATATGCTACTTTAAGTTTTTTGATTCGTTATTATTAACCTCAGAAGTTCTGGCATCTGATCCAGTACCTACTAAGCTATCTCCTCTTTCTCTGATGTTTTTGTAACGTTGCCCAGAAGATTTCAAAATAGTTTTAACTTCTGCTTGAGCTATTACTGGGAATGTTCTAGAATACAATAAGAAAAGTACGAAGAAGAAACCAATTGTTCCAATAAAAATTCCAATATCGACAAATGTTGGTGAGAACATCGTCCAAGAAGAAGGTAAATAATCCCTGTGTAAAGATGTTACGATAATTACAAAACGTTCAAACCACATACCTATGTTTACTACAATCGAGATAAAGAAAGAAAACATGATACTTGTACGTAGTTTTTTAAACCACATAAACTGTGGTGAAAATACGTTACAACTCATCATCATCCAATAGGCCCAAGCATAAGGACCAGTTGCTCTGTTCAAGAATGCGTATTGTTCATATTCTACACCAGAATACCAAGCAACAAACAACTCAGTTATGTAAGCCACACCAACGATAGATCCCGTAAGCATGATTACAATATTCATTAACTCTATATGTTGCACTGTAATGTAGTCCTCTAAGTTACATACCTTTCTCATGATGATAAGTAAAGTGTTTACCATAGCAAATCCTGAGAAAATCGCTCCTGCCACAAAATATGGAGGAAAGATTGTTGTATGCCAACCAGGTATAACAGATGTTGCAAAGTCAAAAGATACAATAGTGTGTACTGAAAGTACTAAAGGAGTTGCTAAACCAGCAAGTACAAGAGAAACCTCTTCAAAACGTTGCCAATCTTTAGCACGACCTGTCCAACCAAAACTTAATAAGCTATAAATTTTCTTTTGGAAAGGTTTGATAGCTCTATCACGTAACATTGCAAAATCAGGTAATAATCCAGTCCACCAGAAAACTAATGAAACCGATAAATACGTTGAAATCGCAAATACATCCCAAAGCAATGGTGAGTTAAAGTTTACCCATAACGAACCAAATTGATTAGGAATAGGTAATACCCAATACGCTAACCATGGACGACCCATGTGGATGATTGGAAATAAACCAGCTTGAACTACCGAGAAAATTGTCATTGCTTCTGCAGAACGGTTAATTGCCATTCTCCATTTTTGACGGAATAATAAAAGTACTGCAGAAATTAATGTTCCTGCGTGACCAATACCAACCCACCAAACGAAGTTAGTAATATCCCAAGCCCAGTTTACTGTTCTGTTTAGACCCCAAGTTCCGATTCCAGTAGAAACGGTGTATATAATACAACCTATTCCCCAAAGAAAAGCTACAAGTGCGATAGAGAATACAATCCACCACTGTTTGTTAGCCTTACCTTCTACAGGTGCTGCGATATCTACAGTTACATCGTGGTAAGATTTCTCACCTGTAACCAAAGGTCTTCTAATAGGTGCTTCGTAATGAGACGCCATAATCCTTTATAATTGTTTATTAATTAATCTTTTTATGCTTCTTTCGTATTTCTCACTTTAGTATGATACTGAACATTAGGTTTAGTACCAACACTTTCTAATAAGTGATACATACGATCGTCTTTTAAAAGTTTTGCAACTTTACTTTCCTTATCGTTAATATCTCCAAATATCATTGCTCCACTACTACATGCAGCTGAACAAGCTGTTTGGAATTCTCCGTCTTTAATCTCACGTCCATCGCGCTTAGCGTCAAGAATAGTCTTTTGTGTTTTTTGAATACACATAGAACATTTTTCCATTACACCACGAGAACGAACAGTAACATCAGGATTAATTACCATACGACCTAAGTCATTATTCATGTGGTAATCAAACTCGTCATTTCCGTTATATAAGAACCAGTTAAAACGTCTTACTTTATACGGACAGTTGTTTGCACAATATCTTGTACCCACACATCTGTTGTATGCCATATGGTTTTGACCTTGTCTACCGTGTGCTGTAGCAGCAACAGGACATACAGTCTCACATGGAGCATGATTACAATGTTGACACATTACTGGTTGGAATGCTACTTGTGGATTATCTGCAGGATCTTCTAATTCTCCAAAACCTCCTAAAGAACCATTATCTCCAAATAAACCAGAGAATCCTTCTTTTTTAGCATCATCTTCAGCAAATGTATCTTCTGATGAGTAATATCTATCAATACGTAACCAATGCATATCACGACTACGTCTAATTTCTTCTTTACCAACTACTGGTACGTTGTTTTCAGCATGACATGCAATAACACATGCTCCACAACCTGTACAAGCATTTAAGTCAATTGATAGATTAAAATGATGTCCAATTGAACGGTCAAATTCATCCCATAAATCAACCTCAGGAGATGTAACCGGAGTTTCTTGGTGATTTAAAGATACCATAGGAACTTCATTCCAATAGTGCTTATCTTTAGTATTAAAAATCTCTAAAGTCGTTTCTTTTATGATATCACCACGACCCATCAATGTGTTTTGTAACTGTACACATGCAAATTCATGCATTCCAGTTGCAGGCTCAATAGATACGCTTTGTACTGTGTTAAAATCTTTATAAAGTGTAAAAGCATTTACACCTGTTTTCATTTCATCTTTAAGACCAGCAGATCTACCATATCCAAATGCTAAACCAACAGATCCTTTTGCTTGACCTGGTTGAATGATTACTGGAACATTAGATAAAGTAGTACTACCTAACTTAAGGTTAACGTAGCTACCATTTAAAGCTCCTGTAGAATCATTTTCATTGATAATATTCCAAGCTTGAGCATCAGATTTAGAAACCGTTAAATAGTTATCCCATGATGTTCTAGTAATTGGATCAGGAAACTCTTGTAACCAAGGGTTGTTGGCCTGTTGACCATCACCCATTCCAACTTTAGAATATAATGTTAATTCTGTACCGCTAGTTTTCACACTTGAAGCTAATGCTCTTGCTGCATCGCTAGCAGGTAATTCATCCTGAGCAATCTCTTCAGTTACTTCTTCAACAACTGGCATTGAACTAACAAATGACCCATCATGTAAAGCTTGGTTATAAGAACTACCATTAAGAATAGTCTCTTTCCAAGTTGCTTTAATATAATCATTTAATGAACTAGTATTGTCGTTCCATTTTAATAAAACATCTTGAAATTGTCTTGTATCAAATAAAGGTCTGATTGTTGGTTGCATTAACGCAAAGTGACCCTTCTTTAATTCGACATCACCCCAAGACTCTAAATAATGAGGCGTTGCTGCTATATATTGTGCAACTGAAGCAGACTCATCTTCTTTAGAAGTGAAAGCAACAGATAAACTTGTATTTTTAATTCCCTCTGCAAATTCAGAAGCGTTAGCTAAAGTATACATTGGGTTAACACCACTCATAATAATAGCACCAACCTTACCTGATTTCATGTCAGATATTAAAGTTTGTACTGATTTATTATTTCCTTGTCGTGTTTTTATAGGTGTTTTAGGATCAAAAGACTTACTACCTAGTTTTTTATTAATTTCTAAAGCAACAGTTTGAGCATTCACATCTTGAATACCTGTAACTAATACACCATTGCTACCAGCTTTAATTAACTCAGAAGCTGCTTTTTGAACTGATTCTTTAATCTTAGCAGGTAAAGCGTTAGCATTTACAGATCCACCAACGATTAAACTATGCAATTGTGCTAAAGCAAGTTTTTGCTGAGAAGGTGTTAAAGGTACACGCTTATCTGCATTAGCACCAGAAAGAGACATATTAGCCTCAAACTGAATATGACGAGACATTTTACCATCTAGTGGTATACGTCCTTTAGCATAAGCAGAGTCAAAACCTCCACCTTGCCAATCACCTAGAAAATCTGCTCCTACTGAAACAATAGTCATTGCTTTAGAGAAGTCATAATTAGCTAAACCACGCTCACCATACATTGCTTGATAAGCATCTAAAGCTGCTGACTCTGAAATAGCATCATAAACGACATGATTTACGTTACCATATTTTTCAGTAAATTCTGCAACTAATTTTGAGGTTGAAGGACTGGCATACGTTTGAGTTAACAAAACAATTTGCTTTCCAGAATTCTTTATATTATTTAATGCTGTTGTCGTTTCAGATTCGAAATCTGACCAAGAAATAGAGGCACCACCTTTTTTTGGTCCTTGCACTCTAGTACTATCATATAAGTCTAAAACCGAAGCATTAACTCTAGCATTGGCACTACCATTAGTAGCAGCTAAAGTATTGTTTTCAATCTTAATTGGACGACCTTCTCGAGTCTTAACTAAAACACTTGCAAAATCAAAACCATTAGCAATAGTTGTTGCGTAATAATTAGCAACACCAGGAACAATTCTGTCTGGTTGTACTACATATGGTATTGACTTAACTACTGGTCCTTCACAGGCTGCTAAAGAAGCAGCTGCTGTACTAAAACCAACATACTTTAAGAAATCACGACGTGTTGTTGAAGAAGCCTCTAATGTATCCTTATCACCTAAGAACTCATCAGTAGGAATTTCTTGAACAAATTCGTTTTGTTTTAGCGTCTCAACAATAGAGCTATCTTTTAGCTCCTCAACACTTTTCCAGTATTTCTTGTTTGATGACATATTATATAATTGAATTTATTTCTTTATTAATTATTTTAAGGTTTTCCATTTTAAAGGAAAATAAAAATCTTGTTTTTAGTAATGACACTTACCACATTCTAAACCTCCCATTTGAGCTGCAGTAAAATTATCCTTACCATACTTTTTGTAAAGTTGCTCATGGATTTTAGTGTAATATGCATTGTCTTTAACTTTCACATCTGTTTCTCTGTGACAGTTAATACACCATCCCATTGTTAAAGGTGCATGTTGATACATAATTTCCATTTCTTCAACAGGCCCATGACATGTTTGACATTCAACACCACCTACAACTACGTGTTGTGAGTGATTAAAATAAGCGAAGTCTGGTAATTTATGAATTTGAATCCATTTTACTGGAGCTGTTTTTCCTGTGTACTTTTGTTCTGCATCATCCCAACCAACTGCATTATAAAGTTTTTTGATTTCAGCATTGTAATCCACTCCATATTCTGATAATCCTTCAGCTTGCGTTTCGGCAGCAACTTCATAAATAGATTTATGACAATTCATACAAACATTTAATGAAGGTATACCTGAATGCTTACTAACTCTAGCAGAAGAGTGACAGTATTTACAATCAATACCATTTTCACCTGCGTGAATTCTATGTGAATAATGTATAGGCTGAATTGGCTCATATCCTTGATTAACTCCAACTTGCATAAAGAAACCGTAAACAAAATAAGCACTAGCTAACAATAATACGACTACTGAAACTAAAACTAAAAATTGATTTTGAACAAATGCCTTCCAAATCGGTGTACGCTTTGTCGTCTCAGACAACTCAACACCTTTTGCCTCAGCAAAATTACGAAGTGTCTTGTTAACTAAAAATAAAGCACCAGCTAACAATGCGAATAAAACACCTAATGCCCCTAAAATTATTTTATTAGAAATACCTCCTTCAGAAGTAGCATTAGACGATCCAGAAACAGTAGGGTCACCTGCAGCCACAGGAGCAGCAGTTGGCTCTGTAGCAGTATACGCTAAGATATTATCAATATCAGCATTAGTAAGAGTAGGAAACGCACTCATTGCAGCACCATTGTACTCATTATAAATCTTGTTTGCATACGCATCTCCAGATTTAATAAGTCCAGCACTATTTTTTATCCATTTGTACAACCATTCTCTATCCAACCCTTCGGTATCAGCCAAACGAGACTCTACTTTACGTAAAGCAGGACCTGTCATTTTTTTGTCCAACTTGTGACAAGCTATACAATTGGCGTTAAATAAAGATTTACCTGCAACTGCGTCGCCTTCTTGAGCGAACATTGAGGTTGAGAATGCTAGTAAAAAAATTAAGCTTAAACGAAGATAGTTGCTACTTAACTTACGGTGAATCACCTGTTTCATATTATATATTGAATTTACTTCTAAACTTTGGTATGATTTTTTCATTACTGCATATTGAATACAGTTAGAAAAACGTTACGCAAAAGTAATACTTAAAGTCGATTTTTAAAATCTTAAAGAAGTCTTAATTGCTAATTTAGATAAATTCTAAATAATAAATTGAGTTACTTTTTAGTTTAATACATTTACATTTGCAATAAATACTATTAAAAATGAAAAAAACACAATTTAAAGCCATTTGCTTAACTTCCTTAATTACAATATGTTTTTCAGCATTTAGTATGGCACAAAGCGGAACAGTAGTCCTTAATGAAGATCCTGCTATCTCTAAATTATTAGATATAAAAAAGGAAATGAATAAAGATGATAAAAATAGTGATCGCTATAAAATACAGATATATTCAGGAAATTTAGGTAGTGCAGAAAGCATTAGATCTAAGTTTGAAAATAGCAATGGAAACATAAGTTCTCAACTTGTTTTTGAGACTCCTAACTATAAAGTATGGGTAGGTAGTTTTAGAACACGTCTAGAAGCAGAAAGAGCTTTAGTAGATGTACAGAAGAAATTTAATGATGCCTTTATATTTAAACCAAAAAAAGAAAAGGACTAAAATTAGTTAGTTTTAAAACATAAAAAAAGCGATTCAAATGAATCGCTTTTTTTTATAACTAAACTTAAATTTATTTAAGTTTTTTCTTAACTTCTACTTCATGGAAAGCTTCAATAACATCTCCAATGTTGATGTCATTGTAATTCTTAATTTGCATACCACAATCGTATCCTTTAGAGACTTCTTTGGCATCATCTTTAAATCGCTTAAGCGAGTCTAAAACACCTGTGTAAGTTACAACTCCATCGCGTATTAAACGTATTTGAGAGTTTCTAAATATTTTACCATTCATTACCATACAACCTGCAATAGTACCAACTTTAGAAACTTTAAATATTTCTCTAATTTCAGCAGTACCTGTAATCTCTTCTTTAACCTCTGGAGATAACATACCTTCCATTGCGTCTTTAAGATCATTTATGGCGTCATAAATAATAGAATATGTTCTAATATCAACTTCTTCTCTATCTGCAATCGTACGTGCATTTCCAACAGGACGCACATTAAATCCAATAATAATGGCATCTGAAGCTGTTGCAAGTAATACATCACTTTCAGTAATAGCACCAACACCTTTATGCAGAATATTTACTTGAATTTCTTCTGTAGACAGCTTCTGGAACGAGTCAGTTAATGCTTCAACAGAACCATCCACATCACCTTTAAGGATAATATTAAGCTCTTTAAACGTACCTAAAGCAATACGACGTCCAATTTCGGCTAGCGTTAATGTTTTAGTTGTTCTTACATCTTGTTCACGCTGTAATTGTGTACGCTTGGTTGCAATTTGTTTAGCTTCACGCTCATCTGCAAATACGTTAAACTTATCACCTGCTTGAGGTGCTCCGTCTAAACCTAATACAGATACTGGTGTTGATGGTCCAGCTTCCTGTACATCATGACCACGCTCATCTTGCATCGCTTTAACTTTACCACTATTTTTACCTGCAAGTACATAATCACCTACACGCAAAGTACCAGCTTGAACTAATACTGTAGATACATAACCTCTACCTTTATCTAAAAAGGCCTCAACTACGGTTCCTACTGCTGGTTTATTTGGATTAGCTTTAAGCTCTAATAATTCTGCCTCAAGTAATACCTTTTCTAATAATTCTTTAACACCTGTACCTACTTTTGCAGAGATATCATGAGACTGGATTTTTCCACCCCAATCTTCTACAAGTAAATTCATTTGTGCTAAACCTTCTTTAATTTTTTCTGGATTAGCGTGTGGCTTATCAATCTTGTTTATGGCAAACACAATTGGTACACCTGCTGCTTGTGCATGAGATATTGCTTCTTTTGTTTGAGGCATAATATCATCATCCGCTGCTGCTACAATAATAGCAATATCTGTAACTTGAGCACCACGAGCACGCATCGCTGTAAAGGCTTCGTGACCTGGTGTATCTAAGAATGCTATTTTTTGACCATTATCTAATTGTACACCGTAAGCACCAATATGCTGCGTAATACCTCCAGACTCTCCTGCAATTACATTTTCTTTACGAATATAATCTAACAGAGACGTTTTACCATGATCTACGTGTCCCATAACGGTTACGATTGGTGCACGTGGTTCTAAATCTTCTGGCTTATCTGCAACGTCTTCTATTGAAACATCAATATCAGCAGTAACAAATTCTGTTTTATATCCAAACTCTTCTGCAACGATCGCAATAGTTTCAGCATCTAAACGCTGATTCATTGTTACCATCATCCCTAAAGACATACACGCTGAGATAATTTGTGTTACTTGAACATCCATCATCGTAGCTATTTCGTTTGCTGTAACAAACTCTGTAACTTTAAGTATTTTGCTTTCTGCAGCTTCTATTTGTTGATCAATTTCTGATTGCTCTCTATGTTGATCTCTTTTCTCTCTTCTGTACTTAGCACCTTTACCTTTAGAAGATTTACCTTGTAATTTTTCTAAAGTTTCACGTACTTGTCTTTGTACTTCTTCCTCACTTGGTTCTGCCTTTACAACAGGACCTCCTGATTTACGACCACCTGGTTTTTTACCTTTGTATCTGTCGTTACCACCTCTTGAAGGTGATGAAGACGTTCTATTATCTCCTGGTTTAGATATACGACGACGCTTCTTTTTATTTGCGTTATCATCTTTTTTAGGATCTTCTTTTTTCTTTTTAGGCTTGTTAAACTGAGATAAATCAATTTTCTCTCCTGCAATTTTAGGACCAGAAAGTTTAGTATACTTAGTTTTTAAAGTCTCTTCAACAGGCTCTTGAGGTCTCTCTTCTTCCTGTGGCTTAGCGACTTCCTTTTTAGGCGTAATAGCAGGCTTAGCTACTACTTTAGAATCCAATTTAGATTCTGTCTTAGCTTCAACTTTAGTTTCTACCTTAGGCGTTTCTTTAGCTTCTGGAGTTTTCTCAACTTTAACAGGCTCTTTTTTAGGCTCAGGAACTACTTCTTCCTTTTTAGCTACTTTTTTACCCGAATCTAAATCTATTTTGCCAACAGTTTTAGGTCCAGAAAGTGCCTTAGAAGCTTTGATAACTTCTTCCTCTTTTTTGAGCTGAGCAGCTTTAGCTGCCTTAACAGCTTCTTCTGCTTTTTGCTTTTCTTCTAACTCCTTTTCGCGTTTGATACGCAGCTCTTCTTTTTCTTTATTCTTTGCTTCGTTAACTTCTTGAGACGCCATTTTTTTGCTAGCATCTTTTTGAAATTCATTTGAAAGAATACTGTACGTTTCCTCTGAAATTTTGGTAGTCGGACGCTTCTCAACCTCTACACCCTTAGAATCTAAAAATTCTACAGCGCGATCAAGAGAGATGTTAAGCTCACGTAATACCTTATTTAATCTAATTGTTTCAGCCATAAATTGCCTTTAACCTAATTTCTTTTTTTCAAATATATGTTAATCTTCGAACTCTTCCTTAAGAATTCTAATAACATCTAAAATTGTTTCTTCTTCTAAGTCAGTTCTTTTGACTAGATCTGCCACATCTTGCTCTAAAATACTTTTTGCTGTATCTAGACCTGCTTTACTAAATTCTTTGATAATCCAATCCTCTATTTCATCAGAGAATTCTCTTAACTCTACATCTTCCTCAGCTCCTTCTCTTAACACGTCAATTTCGTAACCTGTTAATTGACCAGCTAATCTAATGTTATGTCCACCTCTACCAATTGCTTTACTTACTTCTTCTGGCTTTAAGATTGCTTCTGCACGTTTGTTTTCTTCATCAATCTTGATTGAAGTTACTCTTGCAGGACTTAAAGCTCTGGTAATATACAATTGTAAATTGTTAGTGTAATTGATTACATCAATGTTTTCATTACCTAATTCACGAACAATACCATGTATACGTGATCCTTTCATTCCGACACATGCTCCAACAGGATCAATTCTATCGTCGTAAGAGTCAACCGCTACTTTAGCTTTTTCTCCAGGAATACGAACTACATTTTTAATTGTAATTAAACCATCAAATACTTCTGGTATTTCTGATTCAAAAAGTTTTTCTAAGAACTTTGGTGATGTTCTAGACATTATAATTGTTGGCTTATTACCTTTAAGCTCAACACTATCAATAACACCTTTTACATTATCTCCTTTTCTAAAAAAGTCAGAAGGGATTTGCTTATCTTTTGGTAATATGATTTCGTTTCCTTCATCATCTAACAAAATTACAGCTCTATGACGAATATGATGTACTTCTGCTGTATATAAATCTCCAACTAATTCTTGGAACTGCTTAAATACGTTAGTATTATCGTGTTCATGAATTTTAGAAATTAAATTTTGACGCAATGCTAAAATTGCACGACGACCTAAATCTATTAATTTAACCTCTTCAGACACATCCTCTCCAACTTCAAAATCTGGCTCGATTTTTCTTGCTGCTGTTAACGAGATTTCTTGATTAGGTTCTTCAACTTCACCATCTGCAACAACAACACGATTTCTCCAAATCTCTAAATCTCCTTTATCTGGGTTTATAATAATATCAAAATTATCGTCATCTCCAAATTTTTTCTTCAATGCATTTCTAAATACATCTTCCAAAATAGCCATTAAGGTGACACGATCTATTAATTTATCGTCTTTGAATTCTGAAAAAGATTCAATTAACGCTATATTTTCCATAACTCTATTTGAATTAAAATTTTATTATAACTTTTGCTTCTACAATATCTTTGTAAGCAATATTTTCTTTTTTGTTTACTGTAACCTTACCCTTACCTACTGGTTTTGGCTCTCTAGCCTTCCATTCTAAAGTAATTTCAACCTCATTGGCTTCGGTTAAAACACCTTCAATATTTCCAGTACTTGTCTTAACACCTAAAGTTCTTCCAACATGTTTTGGATATTGTCTTGGCAATGTTAAAGGAGCAGCTGCACCAGACGACATAACCTCTAATGCAAAATCATGTTCTTCTCTATCAATATTATGCTCGATAGCGCGACTAACAAACATGCAATCTTCAACTTTAACACCTTGATCTCCATCAATAATAATATTAATAGCATTCTCTCCATTAACACTAAAATCTATCAAAAATAAATCTTTGCGCTCTGTTAAGGCTTCCTCTAGTAAACTTTTGACTGTATTTATAAACATTTTTAAGTATAAAAAGAGGGGACTTTTAGTCCCCTCAATTTCAGTTTTTCTCTTGCAACGCTGCAAAGATACATAATTTTATTGATTTTCATAACTTTTTAAAAGTCATTTTTTATTACTAACTTTATAATAAGTTCTTTATTAACCATCTAAATCAACATTATGAAAAAACTACTAGTCCCAACTGACTTCTCCACTGAAGCAGAAAATGCAGTTAAAGTTGCTGCTCAATTAGCAAAAAAACATAATTGCGAATTAATATTATTACATATGCTAGAGCTTCCTTTAAACCAATTAAGCACTAATGGTGGTACTCCTGCTGATCTACCTGAGGCTGTTTTTTTTATGAAATTAGCACATAAGGAATTTGAAAAAATACTTGATAAAGACTATTTAAAAGGCATAACGGTTCATGAAGCAGTAGATTTTAATGAAATTTCTAAGGGTATTCTTGAAACCTGTAAAAATCATGATGTCGATTTAATTGTCATGGGATCTCATGGTGCAGAAGGACTTAAAGAACTTTTTATTGGATCTACCACAGAAAAAGTTGTTAGAACCTCCAACACACCTGTTCTGGTTATTAAAAACGAACATGACAATTTTGATATAAAAGAATTTGTGTTTGCTTCAGATTTTAAAAATGACAACAAAGAAACTTATGTACAAGCGGTAAAACTAGCTAAACTTTTTGAGGCTAAAATCCACTTACTTAATGTTAATACACCAAGTAACTTTACCACAACAGCAGCCTCCAAAGTTAGAATGAGAGATTTTATAGCCAATTCAACTTTTGATAATTACACGATAAACATATATAACGACGAAACAATTGAAAAAGGTATATTAAATTTTTCTAGAATAATAGATGCCGATTTAATAGGAATTAGCACACATGGACGACAAGGTATTGCTCACTTTTTAAACGGTAGCATCAGCGAAGACTTAGTCAATCATGCAAAACGACCAGTCATTACTTTTAAGATATAAACAAAAAGGTATTAAATAAAAAAGCTTCCTAAAAAAGGAAGCTTTTTTTTGTTGGCCCACTAGGTTTCGAACCTAGACTCTTTGGTACCAAAAACCAACGTGTTACCAGTTACACCATAGGCCAATCTCGTAATGAGGATGCAAATTTAATACAATTATTTATTCACGCAAACATTTTTTAAAAAAAATTTAAATTAAAACTTAACGTTAACTTAAAAACCGTGTCTGTTTGATAATAATTACTAAATTCGCAACACATAATAAACCTATAATTTATGATGACTTTTAACTTTAAAAAATGGAACTTAATACTTAGTTGGTTCGCTTTTTTAATTGCTCTTATCACTTACACGCTTACTGTGGAACCTACCGTAAGTTATTGGGATGCTGGAGAATATATCTTAACCTCTTCAAAATTACAGGTTGGACATCCACCAGGAGCACCACTATTTCAAATGTTTGGAGCGGTGTTTTCAGTGTTTGCTTTAGACCCTTCACAAATTGGTTATTTAATGAATATGATGAGCGCTGTTTCTAGTGCTTTTGCTATTTTATTTATGTTCTGGACAATTATTTTATTGTTAGAAAAAATAATTGGACAACCAGAAAAACTTGAAAAAGGACAACAATTTGTCATTTTGGGTAGTGCTTTTGTAGGAAGTTTAGCTTTTGCCTTCACGGATTCATTTTGGTTTAACGCTGTAGAAACCGAAGTTTATGCTATGGCTACTTTAATAATGACTGTCATGTTTTACTTAGGTTTACGCTGGGAAAAAGACATGCATAAACCTAGAGGTAATCGCTGGCTAATACTAATAGCCTTTGTTGTAGGTCTTTCTTTTGGAATTCACTTTATGGGATTATTAACCATCCCTGCGATTGGCTTAATCTATTATTTCAAAAACTATAAAACAATAACAATTAAAAATTTTATAATAGCCAATATTGTATCGGTTGCTGTATTGTTATTTGTATTTAAATTAATGTTTCCAAATGTATTAAGATACTTTAGTGCGTTAGAATTGTTTTTTGTTAATCAAATAGGATTGCCTTTTAATTCTGGCTCAATAATAGCAGGAATATTGCTTATTGCAGCATTTTACTACGGACTAAAATATACACGAGCTAAAAAATTATATCATATAAATACAGGTATCATATGCTTACTATTTGTATTAATAGGCTCTTCAACATGGTTAATGTTACCTATTAGAGCAAACGCAAATGTTGTTATTAATGAAAACAACCCTTCTAGTGCCAGAGAACTTTTGGCTTATTATAATCTAGAACAGTATCCAGAAACACATTTATTTTACGGACCATTATTTACTGACCAATACACTGGTTTAGATGAAAACGAACCGTATGTAGATGATAAACCTAAATACGAAAAAGACGAAACAGCAGGTAAATACATTATTGTTAACGATTATAAACGTGCTAAACAAAACTTTAACTCCAAACAAGCTGCTATTTTACCAAGAATGTGGAGTGGAGAAAATGCTGAAAACTACATGCTGTTTACTGGCTTTTTGGAATTTAGTCTTAAACCAGAATACCAAGGGGAAGATCGATTAGTACAATCTATGATTGACTTTAAAAGTGATGTTGCTAAAGGTGCAATTGATTATGAAGATTATCATAACTTTTTAAAACAATTTGGACAATTTATCAATATTGAAAAACCATCATTAGCTAGCAATATCTCTTACCTATTTGAATACCAACTAGGTTATATGTATTGGAGATATTTTATGTGGAATTTTACTGGTAGACAAGATGACTTACAAGGTCGCTATGACCAACATGGTAATTGGATTAGTGGTATTAAATTTATAGATGAGTGGCATTTAGGACAATCTCAAGACAATCTACCAAGTGATGTTGCCGATAATAAAGGTCGCAATACGTATTTTTTCTTCCCATTAATTTTAGGATTAATAGGCTTATTTTTCTTATTCAATAAAGACAAAAAATTATTTTGGGTTACCTTGGTATTTTTCTTATTTACAGGATTAGCAATACAAGTATATACCAACGTTAGACCTTTTGAGCCGAGAGAACGTGATTACTCAGTCGTAGGATCGTTTTATGTATTTGCAATATGGATCGGACTTGGTGTCTATGCTATTTTTGATTTATTAAAAAAATACGTATCAAACAAAGTATTAGCTCCAACTATTACTTTAGCGTGCTTACTATTAGTCCCTGTTATAATGGCGTCTCAAAACTGGGATGACCATGATAGATCAGGTAAGTATACAGCTTTAGCTATGGCTAAAAAATACTTAGATTCTTGTGGAGAAAATGGTATATTATTCTCCATTGGTGACAATGATACATTTGCCTTATGGTATGCCCAAGAGATTGAAAACTATCGTACAGATGTACGTGTAGTAAACACTAGTTTATTTCAAACGGACTGGTATATAGATCAAATGAAGCGTAAAGCTTATAAGAGTGATCCTATTCCTTCTAGCTTAACCCACGATAAATATAAGCATGGAACAAGAGAATATTTAATGAAACGTTTACGATCTAAAGACACTTTAGACATTGCTACATTTATGAATTTTATAACTAGTGATGATCCAAAGACAAAACTTAAATATGCTTTACAACAAGAAGGAGAAGATTACACACAATATCCTCAGCAATTTTTAAATGCTAACTATTTTCCTGTCGAAAATATCAGAGTACCAGTAGACAAACAATCTGTTTTGGCTAATGGTATTGTAAAAGCAAAAGATAGCGACTTAATAGAAGACTATGTTGACATAACAATAACTGACAATGCCATAACAAAAAACCGTCTATTAATGCTTGATATTGTTGCTAGCAACAATTGGGAACGACCTATATACTTTACAGGTGGAGCTTTTGGAAACGATGACTACATTTGGATGAAAGATTACTTACAACTTGATGGTATGGTGTATAAACTAGTCCCTATAAAAACACCCGTAGCTAGAGCAAATCCATTTGATATGGGACGCTTGGATACAGAGTTTATGTATAATAAGGTTGTTAATTGGGATTGGGGAAATAGTGGAAGTGATCAAATTTACCATGATCCAGAAACTAGAAGAAACTCAATTACATACAGAGGAAACTTAGCAAGATTAATTGAAAATTTAATTAATGAAAATCAATTAGATAAAGCTGAAGAAATAGCAGACATAGCTATGAAAAATATGCCTGTTAATAAGTATGGTCATTACACCTTATTAGAGCCTTATATTAGTGCCTACTATGAAGTTGACAATCAAGATAAAGCCAGACAACTATTTACAGAAGTTGCTACCAAATATCAAGAAAATTTAAAATACTACAGCACCTTAACTAGAAATAATCAAGATAACAACTTTACTGAAATACTTACAGATATTGAGCGATACAAAGCCTTAGTAGATGTTTTAGTTGAATATGACAGAGAATTTGCCAAAGAAGAATCTATGACTTTTACTAACTATCTAGAATTGTTTAAACAATATTATGATAGCGAGCCTGAGCCAGAAACTAATCCTGCACCAACAGACAAAGATTTTTTACAGCAATTAGATACTGTTTTAAAAAGCGAATAGATGCCTGTTTTTCCAGCAAAAACACCAAAATTAATACAACGCCTTTTTCCAAAATACATTTGGAAAAAGGCGTCTTTGTCTAAGACTATTTATTTAACTTTTGATGATGGTCCTACACCTAAAATCACACAATGGACTTTAGATCTTCTAAAAAAATACAATGCAAAAGCAACATTTTTTTGCATTGGAGATAATATAAAAAAGTATCCAAATATTTTTAAATCTGTTCTAAATGACGGTCACACAATAGGCAATCATACCTTTAACCATCTTAAAGGGTGGCATACAGATACTAATAGTTATGTAGAAAATGCTGAAAAAGCGCAACAGTTAATCGATCCAGACAACAAGCATCTGTTTAGACCTCCTTTTGGGAAAATCAAACGTAAACAAGCCAATCAATTAATTAAAAGAGGTTATAAAATAGTAATGTGGAGCGTTATATCTTATGACTGGGAAGTCAAAGTTACACCAGAACAATGCTTACAAAATGTTATAAAAAATAGTACTTCGGGAAGTATTATCGTATTTCATGATAGCATAAAAGCATCAAAAAACATGCAATACGCACTACCTAAAGTTTTAGAGTATTTTAGCAAAAAAGGCTATCAGTTTAAAGCGCTTTAAACAAATTGCTGTACAATACTTATCAAAGTATTAGCATCTTGTTCGCCACTTTGACGCCATTTCATTTCTCCATTTTTATAGATAATTAAAGTTGGCAATCCTTTGACACGTAAAGCTTCGGATAGTTCTTGATTTTTGTCAACATCTATCTTTATTACTTTTGCCTTATCACCTAGTGCTGCAGCTACATCGCGTAAAACTGCGTGCATGGCTTTTGATGGCTCATTCCATTCTGTAAAAAAGTCTAACAGTACAGGAATTTCGACATCTATTAATTCTCCAAATTTTGACATTTGATTTTCAGTTTAGTTCAAACTAGTCACTAAAATATAACATTTAGTTGTAATTAAGCAATTTGCGTCCCTTTTTTAAGTTCTATGACTGTTATTTCTGGCCAAATTCCTACACGTCCAGGATAAGCTAAATAACCAAAACCTCTATTAACATTAATGTATTGGCCTTTTTCTTTATAGATTCCTGCCCAATGCTTATAACGCCATTTAACAGGACTCCATTTAATCCAACCCGGAATTTCTATTCCAAACTGCATGCCATGTGTATGCCCACTTAACGTTAAGTGATAGTGATTACTATGGTCTATTACCTGTTCTGCCCAATGTGAAGGATCATGCGATAGCAATACCTTAAAATCATCTGAGGCAATATTATTTGACGCTTTATCCAAGTCTCCAGCTTTTTTAAAACCACCTATTCCCCAATTCTCTACACCTACTAATGCTATTTTTTGTCCATCTTTTTCAATGTAACGACTTTCATTTAATAATAAATCAAAACCAATCTCTTTCTGGATAGATTTTAATTCATTTAAATTATCATGTTTATCTTGCTCTGTTGCCCAATCTACGTAATCACCATAATCATGATTCCCTAATACAGAAAACACACCATCTTTTGCTGTAAGCTTAGAAAAGGTGTCTTTCCAATCATACATTTCGGATGCTTTATTATTAACCAAATCTCCTGTAAACAATATAACGTCTCCTTGTTGCTTGTTTACTAAATCGACAGCGTAATTAATTTTTTCTTTATTATCAAAACTTCCAGAATGGATATCACTAATATGTGTCATTTTATAGCCATCAAACGCGTCTGGTAAATCTTCAAAATGTAATGTGTATTTTAAAACTTTATAATTGTATCGTCCTTGATACATACCATAAAGCAACGAAGCAAATGGTATTGCTGCCAGACCTAATCCAATTTGACTTATAAATTTACGTCTAGAGGGTAGATAAAAGGATTCTTTAGTAATAAAATATTTATCATATAGGCTTATAAATGATCTAATAATGTCCTCTCCTATTAATATTGGAACAAGCACTAAATTAAAAGCCATAAAGGATAACAAAAAACCAATAGCATAACCTCTACCTCCTGATATCACTCTACCTTCAGATGGTGATGCAAATTGATACACCATATTTAAGGCAACAACAAGTGCTATTGCAAAAAACAAATAATGTACCCAACTTGATTTAAATACTGTCTTAATAGCCTGAAAACCATAAACAGTTAATAATATATATAAAAGTGAAATAATAATTAGACGTGTCATAACTTAGTTTAGACTACAAATTTAACTAATATGACAATCAATTATCTTAGCAATTTGTTAAACGTTTTGATTTTTAATTCTTTATGCCATGTCCTTTTTATTGTTATAAGGTGATTTATTATTTTCTGTTTTTTGTTTTAATTAAAATTAATGAAGCCTTTAAATCTGTTTATATATTAAGTACAAGTACTGGTCATAGAATTTTTTGAAGCTTCATTTTTAATTATATTAGAGGCTTATAAAAGCTATTCTTTCTAATGAAACTAAAATTAACCGTGTTTTTGATCCTATGTTTTATCATTTCTAGCTGTAATGACAAAACCGAAAATAAAAAACCAACAACTACAGAAAAACCATTAATAGCCTATGTTAATCCTTTTATTGGAACTGGAGGTCATGGTCACACGTATCCAGGAGCAAGTATGCCTTTTGGAATGATGCAACTTAGTCCAGACACACGACTAGAAGGTTGGGATGGTTGTTCTGGATACCACTATAGTGATAGTTATATCTATGGTTTTTCGCACACACATTTAAGCGGAACTGGTGTTTCGGATTATGGTGATATTTTAATCATGCCAACCAATAAGGTTAATTTTAACAATGGTGCAGATGGTAAACCTGGTTATCGTGCTTATTTTTCTCATGATAATGAAATCGCTCAACCTGGTTACTACAAAGTCCATTTAGATAGCACCAATATTAATGTAGAATTAACGGTTTCTAAACGTAGTGGAATTCATAAATATCAATTTCCTTCAGCTGAAAATCAAGTTGCAATTGTAGATTTATTGCATCGTGATAAGGTTATAGATGCTAAAATTACAAAGGTTTCGGATACGCAAATTGAAGGCTATCGTTTTTCGGAAGCTTGGGCAAAAGATCAGCGTCTGTATTTTGTTATTAAAACATCGCATACTTTTTCAGATGTACTCCAATCTCCACCTCAACAAGGTCAAAAAGGTGCTCAAAAAATAGCGTTAAAATTCAATAACCCAAACAACCAACCTGTTTATTTAAAAATAGGTATTAGTGCTGTAGATATTGAAGGTGCCAGAAAAAATCTTAAAGAAGAAATAGGAGAACATACTTTTGAAGAGGTAAAAAATACAGCTCAAGATATTTGGGAAAAACAATTAAAAAAAATTGTAATTCAAGATAATGATGTTGATAACAAAACCAACTTTTACACCTCAATGTATCACGTTGCTTTAGCACCTAATTTGTATCAAGATGTCGATGGTCGTTATCGTGGTATGGACATGAAAATTCACACCACTAAAGATTTTGATTATTACACAGTTTTCTCACTTTGGGACACCTATCGTGCAGCACACCCTTTATACACCATCATAAATCAAGACAAAACCAACGATTTTATAAACACCTTTATTGCTAAATATAACGAAGGTGGTATTATGCCAATTTGGGACTTAAGTGCCAATTACACAGGTTGCATGATTGGTTATCACGCAGTACCAGTTATAGCAGATGCCTACTTAAAAGGCATAAATAATTATGATGTCGACAAAGCTTTTGAGGCCATGAAACATAGTGCAACAAGAGATAAATTAGGCCTAAAAAGCTATAAGCAATTCGGTTATATTCCTGTGGAAGAAGAAAGCGAATCGGTTTCTAAAACCTTGGAATATGCTTATGACGATTGGACTATTGCTCAAATGGCAAAAAGTTTAGGCAAGTTAGACGATTATAAAACGTATTCGGAAAGAGCACAATATTATAAAAACAGTTTTGATCCCGAAACGCAGTTTATGAGAGGTCGATACAGAAACACCTGGTTTGCACCTTTTGATCCTTACGAAGTCAATTTTAATTACACTGAGGCTAACGCTTGGCAATACGGTTTTTACGTACCACAAGACGTCTCTGGTTTTACGACACTTTTAGGCGGAAAAGACAAACTAGACGCTAATTTAGACAAGCTATTTGTTGCAAAAGACCAAACCTCTGGACGACATCAAGTGGATATTACAGGCTTAATTGGGCAATACGCACATGGCAACGAGCCTAGTCACCACATGGCTTATCTTTATAATTTTGTAAATAAACCACACAAGACTCAAGAAAAAGTCTATCAAATTTTAACAGAATTATACAAAAATAATCCTGACGGAATCTCTGGTAACGAAGATTGTGGTCAAATGAGTGCTTGGTACATTTTTAGTAGCCTAGGTTTTTACCCTGTAACACCTGGTAGTAATGACTATATTATCGGGACACCTCTTTTTGAAAAAGCAACCATTAATTTAGAAAACGGTAAACAATTTACAATTTCGACCGACAATTTAAGTTCTAAAAATATTTATATCGCTTCCGCAGAATTAAATGGCAGTCCGCTAAATCAGTCTTTTATCAATCATTCAGATATTATCAATGGTGGCACACTTCATTTTAAAATGACAGATCAACCCTCTACTTGGGCTACAAAAGATAACCAAGTACCTAAAACCGAAATTACAGAACACCTCATCACTCCTGCTCCATTTATTGCAAAAGGTGATATAGCCTTTAAAGGCGAAACTGAAGTTGTTTTGAATAATGTAGACAAACAAGTTGCAACTTATTACAGTCTAGACAATCAAAGTTTTAAACCATACCAACAACCCTTTACTATCTCTAAAGCTACACTGTTGCAAGTCTATTCAGAAAAAAACGGAATTAAAAGTGCCACTATCCAAACCCAATTCTATAAAATAGATCCAAATATTTCAATTAAACTAGAAACCGAATATGCAAATCAATATAATGGTGGCGGAAACAACGCGTTAATAGATGGTATTTACGGAACACAAGATTTTAGAACCGGAACTTGGCAAGGTTATCAAGACAAAGACTTAATAGCAACTGTTGATTTAGGTAGCGTGAAGCAAGTAAATCTGGTAACATTAAATTTTTTACAAGAACAACGATCATGGATATTTTATCCAACCCAAGTGAGCTGTTTTGGCTCGACAGATGGAATTAATTTTAACCCAATTGAAACCACTAAATCTGTTAATAGCACACAACCATCTGAGGACACAGAAATCAAAAAGGTGTTTTTTAAACAAGTACCAAAACCATATCGCTACATAAAAATCATAGCAAAAAAACTAGGCAAACTTCCAGAATGGCATTTAGGTTACAAGCATGATGGTAGAAGTTGGCTTTTTGTGGACGAAATCACTATCAAATAACTTTAATAACTATATTTAGGACAAATTAAAAACCAAACAATGGAAAACCAAAATAACAAATCTGCTTTAACAACCTTAGTTACTGTCTTCTTTTTTTGGGGATTTATAGCTGCTTCAAACAGTGTATTTATCCCTTTTTGTAAAACCTATTTTGATATCGATCAGTTTCAATCGCAATTAGTAGATTTTGCTTTTTATGGTGCGTATTACATTGGTGCCTTACTATTGTTTATAATATCTAGCACAATTAAAAAAGACATCTTAAATGCTTGGGGTTATAAAAACGGAATTATCTATGGATTACTACTTTCTGCAATTGGCGCTTTTGTTATGTATCCTGCAACAGCTGGAGCAGAACAAGGACAAACTAGTATTTTTTATTTTGTATTAATAGCACTTTTTATTGTTGGACTTGGTTTTTCATTACAACAAACCACTGCTAACCCATTTGCTATTGCATTAGGAGACCCTAAAACTGGCTCACACAGATTAAATCTTGCAGGCGGAATCAACTCCTTTGGGACTACCATTGGACCTATTGTAGTTGCATTTATCATTTTTGGTTCTACACCTTTATCTGGTGATGAGTTGGCTGCTATGATTAAAAATAACGAGATTACACTTAACACTGTACAAATGCTATATTTAGGAGTTGGTGTCCTATTTTTATTAGCAGCAGCATTATTTTATTTCTCAAAAAAATTACCAGCTTTAAAATCTGAAACTGCTTTTGAGCCAGCTAATAAAGCTAAAAACTTATTAATTGTGTTAACCTTAATAATCATTGGCTGTTTTGGTTACATTTTTAGCACTTATACAGGTAATGAAGTTTCTTCAGAAGCTTTAGAAAATAAACGTTTAGTCTTTTTAATTATCGCACTAGCAGCTGTTGTTGGCTGTTTAGTATTTGCTTATTCTAGTTCTTCTAAAAAACCAGAAGGTTGGGGAGCAATGAAATATCCTCAATTAGTTTTAGGGATGCTTGCTATTTTTACTTACGTTGGTGTAGAGGTTACTGTTGGTAGTAATTTAGGTGAACTACTAAAAAAAGCTGTAGACGGAACAAACCTAAACGAATTAGGCTTACCAATCCTAAACGATGCACAAATCGCACCTTATATTTCACTGTATTGGGGAGGATTAATGGTTGGTCGTTGGGTTGGAGCTATTACAGTTTTTACCCCAAGTAAAGGCCTAAAAAAATGGCTATTAATTATAGTGCCTTACGTTGCTTTTGGAGTCATATTATTGGTCAATTTTGGAAAATACTCGTCTAATCAAATCTTATTTTTCGCCATATGCGTTGCGGTACAAATTGGAGGTTTCTTTTATGCTAAAGACAATCCGGTTACAACATTAAAAACATTTAGTTTATTAGGTGTTTTAGCTATGGTAATCGGACTATTAACTTCTGGTAACGTCGCATTATTTGCTTTTTTATCTGGTGGGTTGTTCTGCTCAATTATGTGGCCTTGTATATTTACTTTAAGTATTGCAGGTTTAGGCAAATACACGTCTCAAGGATCTGCATTTTTAATAATGATGATTTTAGGTGGAGCTATTATTCCGCCTTTACAAGGTAAATTAGCAGATGTCTTTGGTATACAAACGTCTTACATTATGGCTGTACTATGCTTTGGTTATTTATTATTTTATACTTTCAGGACTAAATCCATTTTGGACAAACAAGGTGTAACGTATTAATTACATAGTATGGACAGAAGAAAATTTTTAAAAAACGCATCGTTAACCAGTATTGGTCTAGCAGCAGGAAGTTCAGTATTGGCTTGTGCCAAAACCGAAAAAACGTTAACTGATGCTACGCAACAAAAAGAAGACACTACAACCATAATTGACAACACTAATTTTCCTGTATCCATTTGTACTTGGGGTTTTGTAGATGCCAACGCAAAAGCGGGTCAAACGTTGGAACAAGGTGTAAAAGCTTTAGATGCTGCAATTGCTGGTGTCGCTATTGAGGAAGAAAACCTAACCAATACAACCGTTGGTAATGGTGGTGCACCAGACAGAGATGGTCAAGTAACGCTAGACGCTTGCGTTATGGACAGTTCTGGAGATTGTGGTGCTGTTGTTTGTGTCCAAAATATTACTAATGTTGCACTTCTAGCTAAAAAAGTGATGACAGAAACACCTCATGTTATACTAGCCGCAAAAGGTGCCGAAGATTTTGCCTACACACAAGGCTTTAAAAAAGAAAACCTACTTACAGAAGCTTCAAAAAAAGCATGGGAAGACTGGAAAAAAACTTCAGAATATAAGCCTATTATCAACATAGAAAATCATGATACCATTGGCATGTTATGCATAGATAAAGATGGTGACATTGCAGGAGCTTGTACAACCTCTGGATTATCTTATAAAATGAAAGGACGCGTTGGCGACTCGCCAATCATAGGGTCTGGATTATATGTTGACAATCAAGTTGGTGGTGCAGCTGCTACTGGTTTAGGTGAAGAAATTTTAAAAACAGTAGGAAGCTTTTTAATTGTAGAGCTGATGCGAAACGGAATGCATCCACAACAAGCTTGTGAAGAAGCCATAAACCGTATCGTCAATAAAAACAAAAACCACAAGGATTTTCAGGCAGCCTACATTGCGATTAACAAAGCTGGTCAAACAGGCTCATATTGCATACATCCTGGATTTGCGTACATGAAATATCAGCATGGTAAAAACGAAAGAATCTTATCTGAAGCATCCTTAAAAGCTTAATCAATAATTTACTGTTTTAAACACAGAAGTTGTCAAATTTTAAAGCAAACCTGCGTTAAGTTTTGTAGTTTTGGTATTCTATCAAAATTACTATTATGTCAGACAATAAACGCGTCTTTTTAGTCGATGCCTACGCTTTAATTTTTAGAGGTTATTACGCCTTTATAAAAAACCCAAGAATAAACTCTAAAGGAGAAGACACCTCTGCTATTATGGGTTTTATGAACTCGTTATTAGATGTTATTAAGCGTGAGCGTCCTGACCATTTAGCAGTATGTTTTGATAAAGGTGGAAGTGCTGACAGAGTCGAAATGTTTGAAGCATATAAAGCCAATCGTGACGAAACGCCTGAAGGTATTAAAACTGCTGTACCTTATATCATGGAGATTTTAAAAGCCATGCATATTCCAATTATGGTTAAAGCTGGTTATGAAGCGGATGATGTTATAGGGACTTTAGCTAAACAAGCCGAAAAAGAAGGCTACCAAACCTTTATGGTAACACCTGATAAAGATTTTGCGCAATTAGTTAGCGAAAACATTTTTATGTACAGACCAGTGTTTGGTGGTGGCTATGAAACTTGGGGAATCCCAGAAGTACAGAAAAAATTTGAAGTAACAGACCCTTTACAAGTCATTGACTTTTTAGGAATGATGGGAGACGCTAGTGATAATATTCCTGGTTTACCTGGTGTTGGAGAAAAAACCGCTAAAAAGTTTTTAGCACAATATGGTAGCATGGAAAACCTTTTTGCTAACACACACGAGCTAAAAGGTAAAATGAAAGAGAAGATTGAGGCCAACCAAGAGTTAGGTTTACTTTCTAAAAAACTAGCAACCATTATGTTAGACGTTCCTGTGACGTTTAACGCCAAAGATTTTGAGTTAGACGCTCCAGATATCCCTAAAGTTACTGAGATTTTTCAAGAATTAGAATTTAGACGTCTTATAGATAATTTTACAAAAACCTTTACTTCTGGTGCAGAAGCCACATCGCTTGCTAACAACAACGCTTCGGAAAAAGCAACACCAAAAGTAACTCCTAAGGAAGCTGAAAGTGCTGGAGCTGGTCAATTTAATTTGTTTGGAGGCGACCCAAATTCCGCAACAGCGACCTCTGACACAGATAGCTTAGCGCGAAAAACTGCCGAAACTACTGCTCATTTTTACCAAAGCGTAGCCTCAGGAATGGCAACTACATTATTTGTCAAAAACTTAATGAGTCAGACGTCTGTGTGTTTTGATACTGAAACCACAGGTTTAAACCCATTAACTGCAGAGTTGGTTGGAATTTCATTTTCATGGGAAATTGGTAAAGGCTTTTACCTACCCTTTCCGGAGGACAAAACCGAAGCACAAGTACTAATCGAAACGCTTAGACCATTTTTTGAAAGTGACACCATTCAGAAAATTGGACAAAATTTAAAATACGATATTAAGGTACTAGCGAAATACAATGTACAAGTCAAAGGTCCATTATTTGACACCATGTTAGCGCATTATTTAATTAATCCAGACATGCGTCACAATATGGATGTTTTGGCAGAAACGTACTTAAACTATACACCAATTGCTATCACAGAATTGATTGGTAAAAAAGGAAAAAATCAATTATCCATGCGTGATGTTCCGTTGGAAAAACAAACGGAATATGCGGTTGAAGATGCTGATATCACGCTTCAATTAAAAGAACATTTTGAAAAGGAATTAGGCGAAGCTAACACCCAAAAATTATTTGATGATATTGAGGTGCCTTTACTTCGTGTATTGGCTGCTATGGAATTGGAAGGTATTAATTTGGATGTTGACTTTTTAAATAGCCTATCAGACGATTTAAATAACGATATCAACACTTTAGAAAGCAAAATATATGAGGTTGCTGGAGAGAAGTTTAATATTGCCTCACCAAAACAATTAGGTGTTATTTTGTTTGAAAAACTAAAATTGGTTGACAAACCTAAAAAGACAAAAACAGGTCAATATGCCACAGGAGAAGACATACTGTCTTACCTAGCTAAAGATCATGAAATTATCCGTAATATTTTAGATTATCGTGGTTTAGCAAAACTTAAAAGCACTTATGTGGATGCGTTACCACTTCAGGTAGAGCCTGCAACAGGTCGTGTGCATACAGATTATATGCAAACCGTTGCTGCCACAGGTCGTTTAAGTAGCAATAATCCAAACCTACAGAATATTCCGATACGTACAGAACGTGGACGTCAAGTCCGTAAAGCGTTTGTACCACGCAATGAAGACTACACACTATTAGCTGCCGATTATAGCCAAATAGAACTACGTATTATTGCTGCGTTAAGTGAGGAAGAAACTATGATTGAAGCTTTTAAAAATGGAGAGGATATTCACGCTTCCACAGCATCAAAAGTCTTTAATGTACCTTTAAACGAAGTTACTCGCGAACAACGTAGTAATGCTAAAACCGTAAACTTTGGAATTATCTATGGTGTGTCTGCTTTTGGATTAAGTAACCAAACCGATTTATCGCGTGGTGAAGCTAAAGAACTTATTGATACCTACTACGAAACGTACCCTAAACTTAAAAAATACATGAGTGCACAAGTAGATTTTGCACGTGATCATGGTTATGTAAAAACTATTTTAGATCGTAGACGTTACTTAAAAGATATAAATAGTAGTAATGCTGTGGTACGTGGTGCAGCAGAGCGTAATGCTGTTAATGCACCAATCCAAGGTAGTGCTGCAGATATTATTAAAATTGCCATGATTAACATTTATAACAAACTAGAGACTGGCAATTATAAAACTAAAATGCTACTACAAGTACATGACGAATTGGTTTTTGATGTCTACAAACCTGAACTTGAAGAAATGAAAACCTTAATTAAAACCGAAATGGAACAAGCTTTTAAAATGGAAGTGCCTTTAGATGTTGAAGTGGATACTGGTTTGAATTGGTTGGAGGCGCATTAGAAGATTTATAGGATATTTTAAAAATGTATTATTATGAACAATGAGACTTTTGGTATGACTTTTCAATATGCAATTTGCATTGAATACGATATTGAAAATAACATATCGATTGAAAGAATTGACAAAGAACTTCTTTCTACTTTTTTAAAAACCAAAATAATACGAAAAATATTTAGAGAAAAAAGTAAACCAATTAAGTCATTATACAAAACTAAAGAATTTACTTCCGAATTTATAAGTAGATGTCCACACAGTTTTCTCTTGGAAAATGAAGAAACTTTTTCAATTAAAACATTTAAAGGAAATGGAAAAATGTTTGCACCTAAAGTAATTGGTCAAGCAGGAGAAAATACTTTCAATCATTTTTTTGGACATTTACACAAAAAAAAAATAAATAGAACTAATTTTAAAGAATTTTGTCTTGAAAATATTTCAGAAATATTACCTATAGTAGTTGATTACGCTTTAGTAAGTGACTATAATTGTTGGTTATACAGAAAAGGTGACACCTTTAGCTATGAAATAATTCAAAGAGCTAGTTTACCAGAATTAACATTTGATAAAAAGGACTTTACATTTACAAAACCAACTTCACAATCTTGGAATGAATCAAATACTGTTAAATATAAAGGAAAAACAATAATAGAATTGCAACTTCACACAAATAGAAGTGGTTATAAAATTAGACTTCACAGAGATAATTTCCCTGAACTATTAAAAGTAGAAAAAATAGTAAACAACTCGTTATTAGGTGATACAGCAGAATTAGCAATTTGTAATATTTTCAAACTCGACCCAGGAGTAAATAGTGATAGACTAGTGAATAATTCAAATAAATCAATTTTATCAATATTTGAGAAACATTATTCTAAAAATGAAAAAACTTTATTTTCATTAAAACCAGTAAAATATTCTGGAACAGAGAAAAGAAAAAGAGGTGGTAATAGTAAAAGTGGGATTGATTTTTATTTAGAGAAAGAAAAAACATTATCATTAAAAACAAATAAATCTAAATCTTACAAAGTTTGTCCACCAGAAATTGGTCAACCTTCTCCGAAAACATTTGACTTACATTTTGCAAATAAAGGTTGGTATGAAGGAAAAATGAATGAGGAAAAATTCAGAATTTTAGTTAAAGACAGAAACAAATTAGTTCTTTTATTAAAAGAATATGTAAAATTCCTTAACGAATGTGATTTTCTGCTTTGGTCTTTATATCTTAATGACAAAGATATTTCTTCAAAATTAATTAATAAAAAAGAGCTCGAAAATATAAATTTTGACCCTAACTTAATTGGTTTTTCAAACGACTTCATAGAAAAAAGTAGTGTTACAATAAAGTATGGAAACACTAAAGCTATTTCATTAGGAGAATTTCAGGTTCATTCTGCAAGAAACTCTCTAAAATTTAGGTTCAATTTTGGAAATTTATTAGCAATAAAATAAAATGTTTTTTATATTTGGACAATTGTAGACAAAACTAGACAAGTATGGACAAAGCAATGCAAATGTTAAGAATAGAAGATGTAGCGAACAAATTAAATGTTTCTCAAAAATCAGTTAGAAGATATATTCATTCTGGAAAATTAAAATCTAACAAAGTTGGAGGAGTTCATAGAGTAGAAGAAAGTGAACTACAGTATTTCCTTAAATTATCTATTTACGAAAATGGAAAAGAAAAAGAGTTAGAACGTACGCGACCAAAATCTACAAAAACTGATATGATAAATTGGATGGATATTTCAGAAGAGTGGGATAACCCTAAAAAAAACGAATATACTTCAGCAGATTTATTTTGTGGAGCAGGTGGAATGGCTAAAGGTTTTGAAATGGCTGGTTTTAATCAAGTTTGCGGGTTAGATTGGTTTAAAGAAGCTGGTATGACTTACAGGCACAATTTTGCACATCCATTAATTGAAGGAGATATTACAAGCAGAGAAATAAAAGACAAATTTATAAACACCGTAAAAAAACAACTTAAAGGAAAGCCTTTAACTGTTCTTTCTGGTGGTTTTCCTTGCCAAGGTTTTAGTATGTCTGGCAGTAGAATTATAGAAGATGAGAGAAACTCGCTTTATAAAGATATGCTTGAAATAATTGAAGAGCTACAGCCAGAATTTATTGTTGCTGAGAATGTTAAAGGCTTACGTTCAATGCTTAAAGGTAAAGTTGAGGATAAAATTAAAACTGACATAAAAAAACTTGGTTATAAAGTGAATGTTACTGTTTTAAATTCAGCAGATTATTATGTTCCGCAAAAAAGAGAACGAGTAATATTTATTGCAAATAGAATTGGTAAGAAAAATCATCATCCTTCTCCTCTTCTTGAGTCTGATTCTTATATTACAACAAAAGAAGCAATTAAAGACTTAATAAAACTTAAGGATAATAAGGAATTTAATCATATAAGAACTAAACATAGTGACGATATGAAAGAAAGATTAGCTCTAGTTCCAGAAGGAAAAAGCCTTTATGATAATTATTCCGATTCTTGGAAAAAGTGTCCTTGGAATGAAGCAAGTTGTACAATAAAAGAAAACCATGGAGGAGTAAACATTCATCCAATTGAGCCAAGAGTTATAACAGTCCGAGAAATGGCAAGATTACAATCCTTTCCAGACGATTTTATATTTAAAGGAGCTAAAGGTAAACAAATGGTACAAATTGGAAATGCAGTTCCTCCGTTTTTGGCAAAAGCCATTGGCTTAACAATTAAAAAAACTTTAGAGTCTTAGAAATAGTAATTACTTGTCAATCATAAAGCTTTTTTAAAATTTAAATTCTTTTAGAATTACCATTTGTTTCTGAAAAATATACAACAGAAGAATATTTTGTCTGTAGAGCAAATGTAAAATCTATAATTAGAATAAGTTTATATAACTCTAATTGAATTTTCAAAAAGAATGTTACAGGTTCACGAAACGGAAAAATTCTATTAATTGAAAATAGAGATTCATTTGACCCTGATTTTAATTCAGTTTTTACAGTAAAAACTTATTCAAGTGAAAAAACAATAACTGAAGAAGGTTGGCAATATAATTCAATTATCTTAAAACCCAATTCTTACGACAAGAGCTTTGAAAATATAATCGTTACTGAAGATAATAGTAATGAAATGAGGATTATTGGAGAGTTTGTTACACTACTAAATTAAAATCGACAAACCCTAACTTGACCTTCCCCTAAAATACTCCATACACTTAATAGCAGGATTTGTTTTTCGGTTTTTAAAGCCATGTGCAGCGCTGCTTACAATTAAAATTAAAGCAGCAACTATTGCAGTGTAGGCTACAGTGGTATTTGCGTTGTTATTAGCTACGTAAATAGCAATTAAAGCCCAAGCACCAACTAGTGCAAACTCGCGCATGTTACGTGTCCAGGTAACTATTAAGTTTATTACTGTGGCTATCGCAATTAATAGTAAGGTCCAAACGGTTTGTGATAACCCAAAACCATCCCAATTATATTTTACTAAAACTGCTGATACATTGGCAATACTTGCTACTGTAATCCAACCACTATAAATTACAAATGGCCACCATAAAAAAACAATAACAGTGATTGGTGCATCAAACAATTCCATTTTATTTTTAAGGACTATTTGTAGTAATGCGACAAGTATTATAAAAATAAATACAGAGGACAATACAGTATAACCATAAATCCAGGTGACAATCCAAGCACAATTAGCAATACATGAGATAGCAAACCACCAACCTGTTGTTAGTATAAAATCGTCATTTCTGACCTTGACAAACAGACTGCGTCCTTGATAAACAATAAATCCTGTTAAAAGCAAATAGATGATTCCCCAAATGGAAAAAGCATATCCTGCAGGTGTAAATAAGGTATTGTATTGTTTAGAGACTTCGCCAATAGTTGTGTTATTTAATAAACAAGTATTGGATAAATAGTTCATTACAATCACGCAGACAAAAGCAATCCCATTGATTATTTGTAGTTGTTTTTTCATAGTTATAATATACTACATTTAAAACATCTTGAAAAAATTCTACACCAAAAAAAAGTTAATAGATTACTAATTTTTAACGACGTTTATTTTTGCTTTTAAACTTAGCCTTATTCTTACGTTGATTAAACGGAACAGCGTCATTAAAGGTGTTTTTAGCTTCACCTTTAGGTTTGTTTTTTCGCCATTTTTCCTCTTTACCAGGTAACAGCACGTCTAATAAATCTTGACGTCCTAATTTGTTTAGGGTCTTTTTGATCCACGCTTTGTTTTCGTCTTTATACCAAAAGAAAAAACGGTGTTGTTCGTCTTTCTCTTTTCTAGTAATTGGTGTATTTACTTTTTTAAGCGTGTAAGGATGGTAGCCACTATAATAAATTACAGTAGCCACAGTCATTGGTGTTGGTGTAAAGCCTTGTACTTGCTCTAACTGGAATCCCATGTCTTTGGTTTCGGCAGCTAGATTAGCCATGTCTTCAACCTCACAAGCAGGATGATTAGAAATAAAGTAAGGTATTAATTGAAGTTTTAATCCTTTGGCAATATTAATTTTATCAAAACGCTCTTTAAACTTATGGAAGTATTTAAACGACGGTTTACGCATTAATTTTAACACAGGATCACTAGTATGCTCTGGAGCCACTTTAAGTCGTCCAGAGACGTGCTTAGTCATGACTTCTTCCGTATAAGCATCTAACTCTTTTGGATCTGCATTTTTATTAAATTCTGGGACTAACATATCGTGTCGGATTCCAGAACCTATAAACGATTTTTTAACTTTTGGATGACTATCAACCGCTTGGTACAATTCGGTTAACGGTTTATGTGATGTATCTAAATTACTACATATTACTGGCGAAATACAACTTGGTGCAACACATTTATCGCAAATAGACTGTACTTTACCCTTCATTTGATACATATTTGCACTTGGTCCACCAATATCACTTAAATACCCTTTAAAATCAGGCATATTTGCAACCGTATCAACTTCTTTTAAAATAGATTCCTTACTACGTGAGGCAATAAATTTTCCTTGGTGCGCAGATATGGTACAAAAGCTACAACCACCAAAACAACCTCTGTGAATGTTGATTGAGAATTTAATCATCTCGAACGCAGGAATTGGTCCACGCTTATCATACTTTGGATGTGGTAATCGTGTGTATGGTAAATCAAATGACGCATCAATTTCTGCTTCGGTCATTGTTGGATATGGTGGATTAATCATTAACACCTTATCTCCTACTTTTTGGAAAATTCGTCTTGCAGCTAATTTGTTGGACTCTTGCTCGATGACCTTAAAATTAGACGCATATTTTTTCTTATCCTTTAAACACGTTTCATGCGAAGCGATTTCAATATCTTCCCAATTACTGTTCTTAGGTATTTTTTCGTCTTTATTCATTAATACAGCAGTTTGATTAACTGTATTAATACTACTAAACGGTACGCCTTTTTCTAACAAACGTATGATTTCACGTAAGGGTTGTTCTCCCATTCCGTACACCAACATATCTGCTTTAGAGGTTTCTAAAATTGTTGGCATTAGTTGATCACTCCAATAATCGTAGTGTGTTACACGACGTAAAGACCCTTCGATACCACCAATTAACACTGGAGTATCTGGCCATTTTTCTTTTAAAATTTTAGAATATACAGACGATGCATAATCAGGTCTAAATCCAATATCACCATTTGGCGTGTAGGCATCCTTATCACGTTTCTTTTTATTAGCATTATAATTGCTAATCATGGGATCCATACAACCACCTGTAACACCAAAAAATAATCTTGGTTTACCTAATTTTACAAAGTCCTGAAGATTATCGTTAACATTAGGTTGTGGCACAATAGCGACACGTAAGCCAAAACTTTCTAGCAAACGTCCAATAACTGCTGGACCAAACGTAGGATGATCCACGTAGGCGTCTCCACTAAAAAGTATGACGTCTAGTTCTTGCCAACCACGTATCTTAACCTCTTTGTTAGTGGTAGGTAACCAATCTGATAATTTTAATTCTTGCATAACGTTGCAAAAGTATATAAAAAAAGACTGTGATGTATTTATTTTAAAGGGAATAGTTAATCTAGAAGCCTAAACTTTAACATCTAACGCATCGCGTAATGCATTACCAATTAGCATAAAAGCCATTACTAAAAGCATGATGCATAAACCTGGTAAAATAGCTAGATAGGGTTTACCTAAAATAATATAGTTGTAATGATCCTTAATCATTGCTCCCCAACTTGCCATAGGTGGTTGTGCACCAATACCAAGAAAACTAAGTCCAGACTCTATTAATATTGCTGCAGCAAAATTGGCTGCACATATTACAATCACAGGAGCCATAATATTAGGTAATATGTGTTTTGTTATTATCCTAAAATCGTTAAATCCTAAAGCTCTAGCTGCTGTCACGTATTGCATTTGTTTTGCACTAATAAGTTGTCCTCTAACGACTCTAGCAACTTCTACCCACATGGTTAAACCTACTGCTATAAATACTTGCCAAAACCCTTTACCTAAGGCTAAAGTAATTGCTATAACCAACAATAACGTTGGAATGGACCAGGTTACATTTATAATCCACATGATTAAAGCGTCTACTTTACCTCCATAATATCCAGCAACACTACCCATAAATATTCCAATTACCAGAGATATAAATACTGCTACAAAGCCAATAAAAAAAGAAATACGTGCACCAACCAATAAACGACTTAATAAATCACGTCCATATTTATCGGTTCCTAAATAGAAAGTAACGTTTTTAATATATTGAGACGCTGAATTTTGAGTGATATAAGACGCATCGATTGTTTTTGTGTCGCCTTCTAAACCATCAGAAGCAAACTCGGTGTACGTTAATTGGTTATTATGTATTGAATAACTTGAAATAGGAATTTCGGAGTCTGTATTGTTTATTCCGAAGAACACTTTTTGAAAAAGTGATTGCTCGTTTTTAATTTGAGAAGGTATGGTCAACATCTTAACATTAAAACCTGGAGGTTTAGAATGAATAGACACATGCATTTGATTGGCATTTTGAGAATTGTCTGGTGCAAATAAATACGCAAATACAGACACTAAGCCAACTAATGCTACAAAACACAAACTAAAAACGCCCCAAAAGTTTTTTTTAAACTTTTGAAGCGCTAATTGTGATAAGGAGTATGTTTTTGTTGTCATTTTATAATTATCAAATCCTAGTTTTTGCAATGCTAAATATACAAATCAAAGGAATGACAAAACTACTAATTTTTTATCGTGGCTACTTTTTTAATTTCGTAAGTCATTTTTAAGTCGTTTAGCACGTTAAGCGCTTCTTCAACATAAACATCTTTACTTAAATTTTCATGCCATCTGTTACGTTTATCACGCAAGGTTGTGTCTTGATCAAACATTCTTTGCTCGTATGGTAACGACTCAAATGTTAAATTAGTTTTATAATCTGAAATCGCCTCAAACTGCTTTGCTTCTTCTTCATTTAACTTTAACTCTGCTCTATATTTTTCGTAATTAAGCGAGTAGCTGTTGTCATCCATTTTAGTCTTAGCCCATTTAGCACTATTTTCAATTAACTTTAATTGCTCGTTATTAGCCATACGCTCTTTACTATTAGCAATGGTACGATCGTAGTCAAAATAGCTATTCCAAACTTCAAAATCTACAGGTGTGATCTTATCCCAAGCTAATGGATTTTCTTGATCACGCTCACCTATGTCAATAAAACTGTAACGATCCGGAACAACAACATCACTTTTTACACCTTCTAACTGTGTTGATCCACCATTAATACGGTAAAACTTTTGACGCGTTAATTTTAAGGCTCCTAAATCTCCGTGAGAACTATTACGAACCATACGGTTTAAGTCTAATACATTTTGTACTGTTCCTTTACCATAAGTTTGCTTACTACCAATAATAATAGCACGTTTGTAATCTTGCATTGCTGCAGCTAAAATCTCTGATGCAGATGCAGACAGCTCGTTAACCATAATTACTAATGGTCCATCCCAAACAATGGATTTGTCAGTATCACGTAAGACCTCTTTTGGCTCGTCGGTTGATCTAACTTGTACAATTGGTCCGTCTTTAATAAATAAACCAGCCATATCTACAACGGTTCTTAAAGATCCTCCACCATTATTACGTAGGTCTAAAACAAGACCTTCAATACCAGCTTCTTTTAAACGCTCAATTTCTAATTTAATATCTGTTGCAGCGTTACGGTTATTATAATCTTCAAAATCTACATAAAACTTAGGCAGATTTATTATTCCGTAATTTTTATTGTCTTTTTTAACTATTGAAGACTTAGCATAAGTCTCTTCCAGCTCTACTAAATCTCTAGTCACTGCAATATCTTGGATAGTACCATCCACTTTTTTCATGGTTAAAATAACCTTAGTCCCTTTAGGTCCTTTAATTAATTTAATAGCATCATCGATACGCATTCCAACTACGCTTATTGCTTCTTTTTCTTTGTCCTGACGTACTTTCATTATAACATCACCAACTTCTATCTCTCCATCTCTCCAAGCTGGTCCACCAGAAATAAGTTCTACAATTTTGATGTAGTCCATTTTTTTCTGTAAACGTGCTCCAATACCTTCCAGTTTACCAGACATTTGCTGATCAAATCTATCTTTATCTGTTGGTGCTAAATAAGAGGTGTGTGGATCAAACTCTTCTACAATAGTATTCACATACATACCAAACCAATCCTCACGATCCATATCTTCGATATAGTCTGTAAAATAATTATCTAAAGCTTTAGACGTTTCAGCTCTAGCTTCTGCTTCAATTTCTGTAATAGTTTTTTTAACTACAGGCTCTTTTTCAATAGCTTCAGTGCCTTCCTCGTCTTCCTTTACTTTAGCTGTATCATTTTGCTCATCCATTAAAGTATCGTAACTAGACAACGTATTAAATTTTAACTGTTGTCTCCAACGCTCTTTTAACCCTTTTTTGTTTTTAGCGTATGGTAAGTTTTTATAATCTGTGTTATAATCTTCGTCTTGATTAAAATCAAAAGGCTTTGCTAAAATATCTTTATAATAAGACTTAGCTTCTTCTTGACGTTGCACTAAACGCTCATAAACCAAACTAAAAAATGAAATATCATAAGCTCTTAACTGATCATCAATTTCGGTTTCAAACTTTTTAAAATCGTCAACATCTGACTGCAAGAAGTAACGTTTTAAAGGGTCAACCAACTCTAAATAGTCCGAATAAATTTCTGCAGAAAAAGCATCATTTAATTCTTTTGGTTCAAAATGTAACTGGTCTAAAGCTAAAGTTATGATTTGTATTAAAAGTTTGTCTTTATCTGGATCGTCATCAACTTTAGTGGTAAAACTACAAGAACCAAATGCTAATAATAGTACTAGCAATATTATATTATATTTCCTTTTCATGTGTTCTGTTTAAATTTTTTCGAGAAATTTCTACTAAAGTAAAGAAAAAACCATGCCAATAAAATCTAATCCACCTAATTTTTTGTTAAACTGAAGAAATTGAGTAGATACGGGAGAATTTATGTATTTTAGCTAAGTAATTTAATAGACTACTATGAGTAAAAAACCACTAATTTTAGTGACTAATGATGATGGCATAACTGCACCAGGAATTTTAGCTTTAATTGAAGTTATGGAAACCTTAGGCGATGTCGTTGTAGTAGCACCAGATAGTCCGCAAAGCGGAATGGGTCATGCTATTACATTAAACAATGTACTACACTTAGATAAAGTCTCTAAAAAAGGAGACAAAACTTTAAAATACAGCTGTTCTGGGACACCTGCAGATTGTGTTAAAATTGCAATTAACGAGGTTTTAGACAGACGTCCAGATTTGTGCGTATCTGGTATTAATCATGGCTCCAACAGCTCCATCAATGTGATATATTCTGGAACTATGAGTGCTGCTATTGAAGCAGGAATTGAAGGTATACCTGCTATCGGATTTTCTTTGTTGGATTACAAATGGGATGCAGATTTTGAAGCTTCTAAAAAATACATTAAACAAATAGCTAAAAATGCTTTACAACATGGTATTGCTGATGGTATGATACTAAATGTAAACATTCCTGCTTTAAAAAAGAAGGACATAAAAGGCATTAAAGTTTGTAGACAAGCAAGAGCTAATTGGAAAGAAAAATTTGACAAAAGACAAACACCACAAGGTAGAGATTACTACTGGTTAACTGGTGAATTTGTAAATTACGATAAAGGCACAGATACTGACGAATATGCTTTATCTGAAGGTTATGTTTCTGTTGTACCTGTACAATACGATTTAACTGCGCACCATTACATGCAAGAACTAAATACGTGGCAATTTGAATAACAAAAAACACATTATTCTTGGCTTTATTTTAGGTGTGATTTCTACAGGAATTGGTGTATTACTGTACATCGCATTCTTTTCTAGATATGGCATTGAAGAGACTTTTAAAAAAGCCATACAGTTTAAATTTGTTGACAAAATAGTTAGCTTAGGCGCTTTGCTTAACTTAGGTTTGTTTTTTCTATTTTTAAACAGAAAAAAGGATGATTTGGCAAAAGGTGTGCTAATAGCCACACTAATAATTGGATTAATTATTATAATAAATAGATTATAAATTGAAGTATTACATTATTTCTGGCGAAGCCTCTGGCGATTTACATGGTGCAAACCTAATGAAAGCGTTGCAAAAACAAGATGCATCAGCTGATTTTAGGTTTTGGGGAGGCGACTTAATGCAATCTGTTGGTGGCACATTGGTAAAACACTATAAAGTTCTAGCTTTTATGGGATTTTCTGAAGTGATCATGAATTTAAGGACTATTGCCAAAAACTTATCGTTTTGTAAAACAGATATTGCAAACTATAATCCTGACGTGATTATTTTTATTGACTATCCTGGGTTTAATCTACGTATTGCAAAATGGGCTAAGACTAAAAATTTTAAAACACATTATTATATTTCTCCTCAAATTTGGGCTTGGAAAGAAGGTCGTATTAAAGCTATCAAACATGATGTAGACCAAATGTATGTGATCCTACCGTTTGAAAAAGACTTTTACGAAAACAAACATAATTATCCTGTGCATTTTGTTGGTCATCCATTAATCGATGCTATTGCAGACAGAACACAAGTGGACGATAAAACGTTTAGAAAAACACATGGTTTAAGCGAAAAACCAATTATTGCCCTATTGCCAGGAAGTAGAAAGCAAGAAATAACAAAAATGTTATCTGTAATGCTTAGTGTTGTAGATGACTACCCTGACTACCAATTTGTAATTGCAGGTGCACCAAGTCAGGATTACGACTTTTATAAAACTTTTATTAAACAAAGTAATGTCCATTTTATAAGTAACAAAACTTACGATTTACTAAGTCTTGCGACTGCTGCTTTAGTGACCTCTGGAACAGCAACATTAGAAACCGCTTTGTTTAAAGTGCCTCAGGTAGTTTGCTACAAAGGTAGTTGGGTGTCTTACCAAATTGGTAAACGAGTAGTAAACCTAGATTATATTAGCTTAGTAAACTTAATATTGGATAAAGAGGTTGTAACCGAATTAATTCAGGGTGACTTTAACACTAAACGTCTAAAAAAAGAGTTAGATACTATACTAGATAGCTATGAACGTACTAAATATTTTATGAGTTATTATGACTTAGAAAAAAAATTAGGTGGAAAAGGTGCTAGTGAAAACACAGCTAAATTAATATATAATTACATACACGATTAATTATTAAATGAATAAAATTGTCCTACTTTTAATATTAGCAACATTAATGTCTTGCGGAAGCAGTAAAAGCAAGCGTGTTGTCACTACAAAATCTGAATCTGAAGTTATCAGCCAAACCAACAATAAACCTGCTAGACGTGGTCCTGCTAGAAAAACCAGCACAAAATCTACTAGAGACATAGCTACAGATGATCAATTAGAAGATAATCAATCTGTAGAAGCCATAGCTGTTAACAATCCACTAATTGCAAGCATTATTAATAATGCACAAAGCTATGAAGGTGTTAGATACAAATATGGTGGTACTACAAAAAAAGGAATGGATTGCTCTGGATTAATCTATACAGCATTTCAATCTGAAGATATTAGTTTACCAAGATCTTCAAGCGCTATGGCTACGCATGGTGACTGGATAGATGTAAAAGAAGTTAGAGAAGGTGACTTACTGTTTTTTGCCACAAAACGGAACAGCAGAACCGTTAACCATGTTGGTTTAGTAACGTCATCTAGATTAGGACGTGTAGAATTTATTCATGCAAGTACAAGTAAAGGTGTAATGACCTCCCTTTTATCTGAACGCTATTGGTACTTTGCTTTTGTCCAAGCACGACGATTATTGTAAGAAATTGACTATATTGAAGTATGAAATTGCTTCATTTTTCAATTATAAAATTCACAATTTGCTTAATAATTGGCATCGTACTCTCTAAGATACTAAGTATTTCGATACTTTATAGCTGGTTTATAACTATAAGTCTTACAGCGCTTTCCGTTATTTTATATTTTATTTTCAAAAAGAAAAATAACCACATTTATCTTTTTGGTACTATTATCTACTTAACTTTTGTAGCTTTTGGTCTTTTTATATCTAATAGTAACGAAGATTTAAATAAAACCAATCACTTTAGCAATTATATAAGTAAAGATACCACCACTAGTACTACAACTTTTAGGATTAGAGAATTATTAAAACCTAATGCTTATAGTCAGCGTTATTATATTGACTTGCTTCAGATAAATAACAATAACGTTATAGGCAAAGCATTGCTAAACGTTAAAAAAGACAGTTTACAATCTATATTACCTATAGACGCTATTTATACGACTGCCATACCATTAGTGGACGTTAAAAAGCCTTTAAATCCAGATCAATTTAGTTATAAAAATTATTTAGAAAAACAGCAAGTACACTTTCAGCTATATGCTGATCACACCAATATACTGCAGCTTCAAAATAAAACACATACCCTATTTGGATATGCAGCTAAATTAAGAAATCACATAAATAGCAAATTAGATAAGTATCAATATACAAATGACCAGTTGTCCATTATTAATGCCTTAATATTAGGGCAAAGACAAAATATAACAAAAGCAGTTTATGACAATTACACCAATGCAGGTGCCATACACATATTAGCAGTTTCTGGGTTACATGTTGGAATAATATTGTTAATACTAAATTTGGTATTCAAGCCTGTAGAACGTTTAAAAAACGGGAAGTTTTACAAAACCATAATACTCGTTATTTTATTATGGACCTATGCTTTAATTGCAGGTGGTTCTGCATCTATTATAAGAGCAACAACCATGTTTAGTATTGTTGCTATAGGTATTAACTTAAAACGTCCGACAAACATCTATAACACCTTAGCTGTTTCTGTTTTTATTTTACTATTAATTAAACCTAATTTTTTATTTGATGTAGGTTTTCAGTTAAGTTATGCTGCAGTAATAGCAATCGTTAGTTTTCAGCCTATATTAGAAAAACTTTGGACACCTAAATACAAAATTGTAACGCTGTTATGGCAAACGCTAACAGTAACCGTTTCAGCTCAATTTGGAATTATCCCTATAAGTCTGTATTATTTCCATCAATTTCCTAGTTTGTTTTGGCTATCCAATCTAATTGTAATTCCATTTTTAAGTATCATATTAGGTTTAGGTTTACTAGTAATAACATTAGCACTATTTGGTTTACCTAAAACATTTTTGTCAGACACATTTGGAATGGTTATCAATTGGATGAATTCCTTTTTTGAATGGATTTCTAGTCAGGAAGATTTTTTAATAATTGATATTCCGTTTACCATCGCTCAGGTGATTATATCCTATATTTTTATATTTTGCCTTTATGCACTTTACCATAATAAGAATTATAGGTGGTTACAATTTACCTTAATTTCGGTCTTGGTTTTACAGTTATCCTATACCATTGTCCAATTTAATAGTAAAAGCAATCAGTTTATTGTATTTCATAAAAGTAGAAACACACTATTAGGTAAAAAACATAACAATCAATTAGCAACCTTTTCTACATTAAAAACAGCAGAAACAAATTCTATAATTAGAAGCTATGCAGTCAAAAACGCATTACAAACATCAGCTTCAAAACCTGTAACTAACATATACAAACTGGACAACAAACATGTATTAGTTATTGATAGTTTGTCCGTATTTAATGTAAAAGGAATAACAATAGATTATGTTGTATTAACACAATCTCCAAAATTAAACCTAGAGCGATTAATTGACAGCTTAAAACCAAAGGTTATAATAGCAGATGGAAATAATTATAGATCGTATGTAAATCGTTGGGAAGCTACTTGTTTAAAACAAAAACTCCCGTTTTACCACACAGGTAAAACAGGAGCTTATATTATAAACTATTAAAAACGGTTTAATCGTTTTTAAAGGTTGCTTTAAAGGCTTTGTAATAGGCATCAAAATCTGCTTGAGTTTTCATGTCTTTATGTTTATTAGACTGAAACATTTTTAAATACAACTCTAAAGCTTGTGGTGTTTGATATCCTGTAATTGGAGATATTAATTGCGCATCTTCATCAAAAAATAGCAACGTTGGATAAGCTCTAATCCCTAAACCACGTGAAAGCTCGTGACTAGAATTTCTAGTTTTAGCTTTAGCTGGATTGTAACTCGGGTTTTTATATGTTTTTCCTTTAAAGGTAATTTCTTCATTTCCCTCAGCATTAAACTTCACAGCATAATAATACTTATTTACGTAAGCAATTAGGTCTTTATTAGTAAAAGTTCTAGCATCCAAAAGTTTGCATGGACCACACCAAGCTGTGTAAGCATCCATCATTATTTTTCTAGGTTCTTTTTTTTGAAGCTCAACAGCTTCTTCAAGTGTTACCCAATTAATTTTGTCTTGTGCAAAACTGCTAACTGTAAACAACAGTGTTAAGGCTAAAAATATGTTTTTCATTATATCTATATTATATCTTTTATAGTCGCAAATAGTGTTCCAAATTTACAAAAAAATAAAACGCCTCATGATAGAGGCGTTTATTTTAATAATATATTAAGTGTTAATTATTGTACACCATGCATCATACGCTTAATCTTACCATTTAATAAAAGCATAATTACACCTGCTCCTATTGGAATTAAAGTAAAGATTAAGAAGAATGTTGACAAACCGTAATCTTCCATAATTGGATCCATGTAACTTGCTGTCCAACCTCCAATTACACCAGCTAAGAAATTTGCAATAAACCAAATACCAAACATCATACTTACTAGTTTTACTGGAGCTAATTTACTAACATAACTTAAACCTACTGGAGACACACAAAGCTCTCCTAAAGTATGCAATAAGAAAGCAATAATTAACCAAATCATACTAACTGAAGCTGACTTTGCGCCATCTGGGATTCCTGAAGCTCCATATGCTAATGCAGCAAAACCTACTCCTACAAGAATTAACCCTAAAGCAAATTTAATTGGTCCTGATGGGTTGTATTTGCTTTCCCATATTTTAGAAAATACTGGTGCAAATAATATAATGAATAATGAATTTAATACAGAGAACCATGATGCTGCAACTTCAGTAGCTTCAGAAGTAAACTCTCTATATAACATCCAAATAACAATCACCCAAATAATTAAAAAACTAAATCCTAAGAAAAAATTTGATAAGGCATACTTTTTAAAAGTTTGCTTAAATAGCATTCCTAAAACCCATGTTAACACAAATAAAGGGACTAATGTAATAATTGAATTAACTATATTAAAAACCGTTGCAGACTCTCCACTTAAAGCACGATCTGTATAATCTGCTGCAAAAATGGTCATAGATCCACCTGCTTGCTCAAATGCCCACCAAAAAAATACTGTAAACAAAGCAAAAATACCAATTACAGTCAAACGGTCTTTTGTAACTTTAGACGACTTAGCATCGTCAATAACATCTTCTACATCATCTCCAATCGCTTCCATTGAATGTTCTAATGTATCGTCAAGGTCCTCACTATTATTTGGAGATAATCCAATATTACCAAATATTTTTTGTGCAAAGTAAAATTGCAACATTCCAAAAAACATAAATACACCAGCTAATCCAAATCCATAATGCCATCCTATTTTCTCACCTATGTAACCACATAAAAGAATACCTAAAAATGCTCCTGCATTAATTCCCATGTAAAAAATGGTGTAACCAGCATCTTTCTCTTTTCCTTGACCTTTATATAATTGACCAACAATTGAAGAAATATTTGGCTTAAATAAACCGTTCCCTAAAATAAGAAAGACTAATCCAATGTAAAAAAACATATCTGTTAATCCCTCTAAAGCCATAGCAGCATGTCCTAAAGTCATTATTAAAGCACCAATAACAACGGACTTTCTAAAACCTAAAAATTTATCAGCTAAATAACCACCAATTATTGGTGTTAAATAAACCAATCCAATATACCATCCATACATTAAGGTTGCATCTTCACGCTCCCAACCCCATCCTCCTTCAAGGATTGACTTTGTTAAAAACAGTACTAGTAAAGCACGCATCCCATAATAGGAGAAACGTTCCCACATTTCAGTAAAAAAGAGTACAAATAATCCGGACGGATGACCTAATACGGTTTTTTGATTGGTTTCTGAACCTCCAAATTTAAATTCCATAAGTTATAATATTAGTTAGTTTAATTAAAGTTTATCGCCTAAAGTGCGATTGATAAAGTTTGTCATTTTTGTATATAAATGCAATCTTGTATTACCTCCATAAATACCATGGTTTTTGTCTGGATATATCATCCATTCAAATTGCTTATTAGCTTGTACTAAAGCTTCAACCATACGCATTGTATTTTGTACGTGTACGTTATCGTCTCCTGTACCATGTATTAATAAAAAGTCTCCTTCTAATTTATCTACATGATTTATTGGTGAGTTGTTATCGTAACCACTAGCGTTTTCTTGTGGTGTAGTCATATAACGCTCTGTATAAATAGAGTCGTAAAACCTCCAACTAGTTACAGGTGCTACAGCTATTGCCATTTTAAACACATCGTTTCCTTTAAATAACGCATTACTTGACATAAATCCACCATAAGACCATCCCCAAATTCCCATTCTGCTAGAATCAACATATGTTCGTGCTCCTAATAATTTTGCTGCTTCAATTTGGTCTTCAACTTCAAATTTACCTAATTCATTTTGAGTTACTTTTTTAAAATCTGCGCCTTTTAAACCTGTTCCTCTTCCATCAACACAAGCTATAATATAACCTTGTTGCGCCAACATTTGATACCAATAGTCATTTGCACTATGCCATTTATTAGCCACTTGTTGAGATCCTGGACCTGAATATTGAAACATAAACAATGGATATTGTTTGTTAGCATCAAAATTGGCTGGTTTAATCATCCACATATTTAAGTCGTTTCCGTTTACAGAAATAGTAGAAAACTCTTTTTCAGATATTGTATAAGCCTTTAAAGTTTCCTTTAAATCGTTATTATCTTTTATGGTTTTTAAAACTTTTCCTGTACTAGCATCATTTAAAGTGTATAAATATGGCGTTGTCGCACTTGAAAAGGTATTAATAAAGTAAGTGAAGTTAGCACTAAAGTCTGCATTGTTTGTGCCTTCGTTTTGTGTTAATCTTGTTTTTTGAGTTCCGTTTAATTTAATAGAATAAACGTCTCTGTTAATACTTCCGTTTTCTACTGACTGATAAAAAATACGATCTGAAGCACTATCATAACCATAATACTCTGTCACTTCCCAATTACCTTTAGTAATTTGGTTAATTAACTTTCCTTTTTTGCTATAATGATATACATGGTTGTAACCATCTTTTTCGCTAGTCCAAATAAAGGTTTTGTCCTTTAAAAACGTTAGATTATCTGTAATATCTATGTAAGCTTTATCCTTTTCTTCAACAACCAAATACGCTTCGTTTTGACTAGCATCAATCATCCATAAATCTAATTCGTTTTGATGACGATTCATATAAATAGCACTTAACATATTAGCGTCATGAGACCATTTAATTCTAGGGATGTAAAAGTCGTTGTAAGTTTTATTCACTTTTACTTCTTCTAATTTATTTTTATCTAAATCAAAAAAATGTAAGGATACTACTGCATTACGTTCTCCTGCTTTTGGATATTTAAAAACGGTTTGTGTTTGATATAAATCCTTACCATAAACGTCCATAGAAAACTCAGGTACATCACTTTCGTCAAATCTAATAAATGCTATTTTGTTACTATCTGCATTCCAATCAAATGCTCTAACAAAACCAAATTCCTCCTCATAAACCCAATCCGTAATACCATTAATTACTTTGTTTTTTTTGCCATCAAAAGTTAATTGTGTAACGTCGTTAGTTTCTAAATTTTTAACGTATAAATTATTTTGATAACCGTAAGCTACTTTTTTACCGTCTGGAGAAAAAGTTGGTTCTTGTATTTTATGATTTGCTACACTATGGATAGACTTTTCTGACACATCATACACCACATATTTACCTAACGAAGAACGTCTAAAAATAGATTCTTCTTCAAAAGCTAAAAGTATTTTGTTTTCATCCTTACTAAAGGTATAATCAGAAAAATATTTTAAATCTAAATCCTTAGAGCTAACTAACGTTTTAACCTTTTCTAAAGTCTTATAGTCGTAAATATCAATTGTAGTTGTAGCACTTGCGCGATCAAAGTTTAAAACCGAATATTGTTGACCATTATTCATAGAGTGTAAGGCGTCTAAACCTTCTGTTCTAAAGGTACCACTCCATATTTCATCAAGTGTAAATTCCTTATTTTGAGCAGTTAAAAATGTACTTGCTAAAAAGCAGAATAGGGAAAGGATTCTTAAAATCTTCATTTAAAATTAATTATTTAATAATAGGATGTCAAGTTTACTAAAAAATACCCAAAAAACCGCCAACATTAACAGATAAATCAGCAATATTACGCGTACTACTATAATTTGAAAGTGTATATAGTATCTTTGCATTTCAAAAATAATAACATGAGCACACTCGTTTCTGGATTTTCTAAATTATCAAAAGCTGAAAAGATTAATTGGCTAATTAAAAATCACCTGTCAGCCTATAAAGATGCTGAGACCATCCTAAAGCAATATTGGAATAGTGATCAAAAGCTACAACAGTTGCACGACGAGTTTATTGAAAACACAATAACTAATTATTTTTTACCCTTTGGAATTGCACCAAATTTTGTTATTAATGACAAGATTTACACCATTCCAATGACAATTGAAGAAAGCTCTGTAGTTGCTGCTGCTAGTAAATCTGCAAAATTCTGGCAAACCAGAGGTGGATTTAAAGCAACCGTTTTATCTACTACTAAAATTGGCCAAGTCCACTTTACATATTCCGGAAGTTATAGTGATTTAAAAAACTATTTTGACATTATAAAACAGCAACTTATAACTGACACCAAATCCATTACTAAAAACATGGAAAAACGTGGTGGTGGTATTTTAGATATTGAATTAAGAGATAAAACCAGCGATTTAGATAATTACTATCAGTTGCATGCTACTTTTGAAACCTTAGATGCAATGGGAGCAAATTTTATAAACTCGTGTTTAGAACAATTTGCTAAAACATTTAAAACCGAAGCTGAACATCACTTACAATTACCAATAAATATTGTCATGAGTATTTTATCTAATTACGTACCTGAGTGCGTAGTTAGAGCTGAAGTAAGTTGTAAAGTTGAAGCTTTAGCTGAAAAAGACATAGATCCAAATACATTTGCCGAAAAATTTGTACAAGCAGTTAATATTGCAGAAATCGAACCTTATAGAGCTGTTACCCATAACAAAGGTATCATGAATGGGATTGATGCTGTTGTGTTGGCTACAGGTAATGATTTTAGAGCTGTAGAAGCTGGTGTACATGCCTACGCTGCAAAAGACGGAAAATATAGTAGCTTAACGCATGCTAAAATTGAAGATGGCATCTTTACTTTTTGGATGGAAATACCCTTAGCTTTAGGTACTGTTGGCGGTTTAACAAGCTTACATCCTTTAGTCAAACTAGCATTACAAATATTAGACCAACCTAATGCAAAACAATTAATGCAAATTGTAGCTGTTGCAGGATTAGCGCAAAATTTTGCGGCTTTAAGAAGCTTAACCACAACTGGTATACAAGAAGGACACATGAAAATGCATTTAATGAATATTTTAAATCAGTTTGAAGCAACACCTTCTGAGAAAGAACAGATTGTAAATCACTTTAAAACTAACGTAGTTACACATAGTGCTGTTGTAAAAGCTATTGAAAATCTAAGACAGTAATGCAAACCTTTTATAGTCACGGAAAATTATTACTTACTGCAGAGTATGTTGTACTTGATGGCGCTAAAGCGTTAGCTGTTCCCACTAAATTTGGTCAACAATTAACAGTGGAGTCTATTGATAAACCTCAAATTACATGGACAAGTTTGGACCACAACAACGCCATTTGGTTTGAAGATATATTTAGTTTAGATGAAATTAAAGTCGGTTACCTTTCTCGTAATCCCATCTCTGATAGGCTAATTCAAATCCTAAAGGCTATAAAGCAGTTAAACCCTGAATTTTTAACTTGTAAAACAGGTTTTAAAATAACTACAATACTTGAGTTTCCTAAAAATTGGGGATTGGGTACATCCTCTACTTTAATAAATAATTTAGCGCAATGGGCTAACGTAGATCCATACCAATTATTAAACTTAACCTTTGGAGGCAGTGGTTATGATATTGCTTGTGCACAAAATAACAAAGCTATAGTTTATCAATTAACGGACAACCTACCTGTAATAAATACATTAGACTTTAAACTTGACTTTTTTGAAAACCTATATTTTATTCATTTAAATAAAAAACAAAATAGTCGTGATGGTATTGCACATTATAAAGCTAACAAACACGACTTAGCAAATACAATAAAAGCTGTTAATACAATAACAGATAATGTTATTAAAAGCGAAACGCTAGAAGATTTAAAAAATTTAATAGAACAGCACGAAACCATTATAAGTACTATAACAAATCAAACTAAAGTTAAGGACACCCTTTTTAGCGATTTTAATGGTAGTATAAAAAGTTTGGGTGCTTGGGGAGGCGATTTTATTTTAGTCGCAAGTAAAACCAATCCAAAAGACTATTTTAAAGCTAAAGGTTTTAATACTATATTAAATTATAAAGACATGGTCTTATAAAAATAATGCATAAAAAAAGCCTCTTAATAATTTAAGAGGCTTTTTTTTATATGTAAACTATAGTAGTTTATTGTACCGTTTTAGCTCTAAAATCTTCAATCTCTGCAGATTCTTTTAAAGCACTGTATAATCTAGTTTGTACTGCACTTAACTTTTGTGCACTTACTTGATTAGCAAATGGTAAATAGTTTTCTAATTCTACAGCTGGTGTCTTTTTAGTAACCTGTACCATAAACACACCTGTGTTTCCTTTTATTAATTTAGAAGCTACACCTTCTTTTAATCCAAAAGCAGTACCTACAACCATTGGCTCTTTTCCTGCTCCTGCAATTGTTGGGTTTTTCATGTTTATTGCTGAAGATGATTTAACCGTTTGGTTTTCTGCTGCAGCAAAATCTGCTAATGTTGAAGCGTTAACTCTGTCCATTATCATTTTAGCTTTTTTCTCTTTTCTAATTGCTGGTAATGCAGTAACTGAAGCATCTTCAACACTCATTAATCCTTTCTCTTGCTTACCAGTTAATTGTGCAATTACAATTCCTCCTGGTACGTTATCAAAACGCTTGTAGTCTCCAACTGCAGTTGCATCTTCAAAAGCCCAACGTACAATTTGACGTTGATTTCCTAATCCAGGAATACTTTCGTCTAACTCGTTAGCTGTCATTGGACGTACTTCGTAGTTTGCATTTTTAGCTACTTCTGCAAAGTTTCCTTTAGCAATTGCTAATTCAAAATTAGATGCATCAGCAAATATTTTGTCTTCTGTTTTAGAAGAAGGCTCTATTTTTCTAGCAATTGTTGCTAATTTAGCTGCAGTTTCAACATTTTTCTTATCGTCTACTCTAATAATGTGGTAACCAAACTTTGTTAAAACCACGTCTATACTTCCAGTTTCATTAAAAAATAAGAAGTTAGCAAAGTCAGGGTCAAAACTTGCAGGATTATAAGTTGTTAATCTTGTCCAACCAATACTTCCGTCTTTACCTTTAGTTCCGTCAGAGTTAATTTCATTTGCTACTTCTGCAAATTTAGTTTTATCATTTTTTACTAAAGGAAAGATACTATCGATCATTGCTTTAGCTTCTTCTTTAGTTCTAGTAACATCAGCTGCTGCTCTTGTTGTTCCAACAAAAGGAATTACAATATGGCTAGACTCGATTGAATCTGCTAATTTTTTATAATCTAATACTTTAGTTACTTTATAATAGTTACCGTCTTTATATGGACCGTAAGTTTTTCCAGCTTCTAAATTAAAGATAGTGTCTGCAATTGTTGCTGGTAAGCTAGATTTGTATTGGTACTTGTCTACAAACTTTAAATCATCAGAGTTACTGTTTACAAAACCTTCTACATCTTTAGTATTAACAAAACCTAATTTGTTATCTGTAGCTTTAGTCGCTTCGTTATAAACTTCTTTATCTTTAAGTAAACCGTTAAGTTCATTTTTAATTTCGTTTTCATCTTCTAAAGAGGCAACTTCTTTAAAAAATACATATTGAAAATTTCTATTAGCTTCAGTTTGATAAGCTTTTTGATTTTTGTTTATGTAGTTTTTAATATCTGATTGCGATACGTTAACTTCTGTATCTGGAATAGATGTGTAAGGTACTTGCACATAATTAATATCTACTTTTTCTCCTTCTAACTTATGCTCTAACTGTCCTTCTGCTAATGTTGCAGTTGTACCAGCTTTAACCATGTTAAAGTAGTTAGATTGTAAAGCATTATTAGCTAAAGTTTGCTCTGTAGATAACCAATTTTGGTAAGCTTCAGCTGAAGAGCTTTTTAAATTATCTATAAACAACTTTAATTTAGATTCATCAAAAACACCATCTTCGTTTAAAAATGTAGGATCTGTTCCGTAAGATGTTTTGATAAGGTCACGCATCTGCTCAGACTCTACAGTCATTCCTAATTTTTCAATTTGACCGTTCATTACAGCTTCTCTAACTTTAGTCTCAAACACACTATTCATGACTTGACTAGTTGTTGCATTTGGTCCCATTTGTCTTTGTTGAAACTCTACAAGGTTAGAAAACTCTTCTCTTGAAATGTCTTGACCATTGATTGTTGCTACAACATCTGGAGATTTAGAAAATAATGCATCTTTATTATCAAATAAACTTGATAAAATAAAAGCGAATAACGCTAATGCAATAACTAAGATTAATACAACCGTTTTTTGTCTAATTTTATTTAAAATTGCCATTTTTTGTGATAAATTTTGTGAAATATAGTGGGCGAAAATACCATTTTCTATTCAATAATAAAAGTACTTTATTATAATAAATATATTAATTAAAAATACTGTTAGTAAAATAGTTAGTATTTATCTTAAAATATTAGTCTTCTTCTTTAATTTGAAGCTCTACCAAGTCAATTTTGGTGTTTGAAACTTCTAAGATTTTAAAGTTGAATTTTTCTGTCGAAACAATTTCATTTTGCTGCGGAATCTCCTCGGTATGATCTACAATTAGACCTCCTAAGGTTTCGTAGTTTTCTCCTACTGGCAAATTTAACTTGTAAGTTTCGTTTAGATAATCTACTTCTATCCTTGCTGAAAAAACATAGGTTGTTGCATCCTTTTGTTCTTCAATTAAATCAATAGTATCATGCTCATCTTCTATTTCTCCAAACAACTCTTCAACAATATCCTCCACTGTCATTATACCAGAAGTTCCACCATACTCGTCCACGACTACAGCTATACTTTTACGTTTTTTAATTAAAACGTTAAGTATATCTTTAACTAACATAGTTTCCGGAACTAACTCTATTGGCATAATCATAGAACCAATATTTTTTGGTTTTTTAAATAAGTCAAAAGAATGGACATAGCCTAAAACATCGTCTATAGTTTCTTTATATATTAATATTTTAGAACATCCTGTCTCAGTAAACAATGCGCTAAGGTCTTGGATTGTATCTTGAAGCTCTAAGGCTATAATCTCTGTACGAGGCACCATAACCTCTCTTGCTTTAACTTCGGAAAACTCTAAAGCATTTTGAAAAATTTGAATTTCGGAATCTATATCTTCATGTTCCTCGATGCTTTCCATCTGCTCACTAATATAGTGACCTAACTCTACTTTTGTAAATGCAAGTTGTACTTGGTCGCCTTCTGTTTTAAAGAATTTTTTTAAAACCACATCACTGATCCAAATAACAAAGTCGGACACCCAACTAAACATCACATAAAAAATATAAGCTGGAAAGGCTAGTACTTTTAAGAGTGTATTAGAATATATCTGAAAAAATACTTTTGGTAAAAACTCGGCAGTAAATAAAATTAATAAAGTGGATAATATGGTTTGAGACAATAAACTTAAATCTACTAACATGTAGGAGGCAAAGGCATTGTCTGTTGGCAACATACTTTGAAACCAACCCATAAGCAAATCACCCATAAAAAAACCATAAATAACCAATGCTATGTTGTTACCTATAAGCATTGTTGCAATAAATTTTGATGGTTTAGCTGTTATTTTAGATAAAATTTTAGCTAAAAAACCATCTTGCTTTTTTTCTATTTCGATATGGATTTTATTGGACGATACATATGCGATCTCCATTCCTGAAAAAAAAGCTGACAATAATAAGCACGTAACAATTATAAGTATTGAGCTAAGCATTTACTTACGATCTTGATTTTCGAACTTTTTATTAAATCTTTTTTTGAAAAAGAACATAAACACTGCTGTTACACCTAATAAAAGAGACATATATGCTCTGGTTTCTCCCCAACTTGCAATTGCATCGTAAAGAAAAAGTACTGCAAATACTAAATAAGCGTATTGAAAAAATTTAAAAGTTTTCATTTAAATATAAATTGATAAGTAAAGATACTAAAAAAGTATTCTTTTTATTAGAAAGGAAATATTATTCTTGAACAGCAAATTGACCTGTAACACCTAAAACTTCTGCTTTTTTGAAGTCTCTGTCCGAATCAAATCCCATTCCGCTAGTTACATATCCTTTGGCTCTGTATGTTGCTGGCAGATTAGTAAATAACCATTGCTTACTTTGATCGTAATATAGTTGCTCTGCAAACAAGGTGTCATTTGTTGAAGTAGCTGCAATAACATGACCTCTTAAATCAATAAGATTAGTGTTGTCATAAAGTATTGCGTAATCTGATATAATAGTAGTTTTAGCTCTGTTTTTATCATACAAATGCAAAATAACACCTTCCGGAAACTCAGAGTAAGCAAAAGCCCTATTGCTAAAATCATACATTTTAGGACTAACCAAATTTGCTGCTAGACGACCTGAGTCTGTATATTTAACATTAATACTGTCTGAGACACCTACTGGATCATTAGCAGACATACCCATTTTTTTTACATCGTCTAAATTGTTTTTACATGCAAAAAACAAAGTCATAGCTAATGCTATGACTGAGTTTTTTAATATATGTAATTTAATGTTTTGCATTATAGGTTTGGTACTGTTACGCTTCTACCTATCCAACATCCAATTTTAATACTTTGACCAGCATTACCTTCAGCAAATATTTCTGATTTGGTAGGTGCTTTAGCGTTGTAGCTTTCTACATATTTAGATCCTGCTCCACCTGCTTTTGAAGCTTCGTTAGCAGCTAACCAAAATACAGCTCTTTTGTTAAAGTTTGTATCACCACAACTGTTTGCACTACTTGCATACATTGATGCTATCTGTAAGTGAGGATTTTTGTTAGATGGGTTAAGGTTTAAAGACTCTTGGTAATATTGTCTTGCCTTACCATAACTTCCACTCTTTTTAAAGTCAGAAGCAGCTTTGTAATATAATTTAGCCTTTTTAAATGGATCTGTTTCTAAGTCCATAGTTTGGTCTAAATACTTTTGCTCTCCTGTAATAACATATAAGTAATAAGAAGTACTAGCATCTGGTTGTATTGTATTTTTTTGCTTTACAATGGTAACAAACATTGGATCTTCTTTACATCCTTTTTCATATAACTTGTTCATTGCACGTTGTAACCAAACTGCATTAGTTTTGTTTGCTTCGTAATTTTTTTGGTATAATGGAATTAAGTTTTCACAGTTAGCTCTATCTCCTAATTCTTTATCAACACCAAGTTGTACATTATCAAAAGCATCAACCATTGCGCTATAATACGTTTTGTACTGACCTTCTTTTTTAGTTAAGGCCACACCAGAGTCTTCCTTATTGATTAACTCATTAAGTTTTTTTGCGTTAAATGCAGTTTCTTCTTCAATTTTTTCGGCAACATCATCATACTTATCAAATAAGTCTTGTGCAGTTTTGTTTCCAGAATCATATAAGCTAACCATTAACTTAAAGTAAACATATAAACTCTTAGCACTTTTAAAGCTATCCTTGTCTGCTTTATAAGCAGCATCAAAACAATCAAAAACATCTTGATCTGTTAAACCTAAAGCTTCTTTGTTATCATACTTAAGTTGACATTGCTCTGATTGGTACTCTCCAACAGGAGAAATACTTGCAAAGTTTGCCATTCTCTCGTCAAACATTAAAATTAAATCATTTACATAACCTAATTTTTCTGCTCCAGTAGATTTTTTTATGTAGTGACTTAGTATTTTTTCTCCATACACGTAAATCGCTTTGTTATATTTTGGACAGTCTTTTCTTAACTCCATAAAATATGGGTAAGCAGCTTCATAATTTTTAGCTTTTGAAGCTTCAGTCATTAAGGACAATTTAGTCATACATTCTTGCTCATCTTGAGCAAATCCGACTGACAGACCCAAAAACAGGGCTATTAATAAAGTGATTTTAGTTTTCATAATCTTTAATTTTATGCTGTTAGTTATATTTCTTTTTATTAAACCATCTATCATTTAGTGATAAACTTAATTGGAAGTTAACAAAGTTTTCTTTTACTAAATTAGCAGTGGTTGTACCTCTTTGTCCAAACTCTACTCCTAAATTAGCATTAGAGAACCAAACTCCAACTGGTATTCCTACTCCAAAAGACATGCCAAACTCTTTTATCGACTCATCATTTATAATTAACCCTGTGTTCTCAAAACGCATACCTGCACGATAAGTAACTCTTTTCCAACCGCTTGAAAACGAATTATACTCAGGAATATAAAATCCTCCTAAAGATAATTTTGATGCATCTTCAAACGTTGCTCCAACATTATCATACAAAGGATTAAAAAATTCGCTTGTATTTTGCGAAGTATATTCTAAACCTGCAAACCACTTTCTAGGCTGACCAATACCAGATCCAATAGTAAATTTAGAAGGCAAAGTTAATTCTGTTTCTTTTAAATTAGTTGCAGATAAGTCTACATCAATTTGATTTGTTAAACCAGAAGAGACATCAATTGTAGATATTGAGCGTTGGTTTTGAGACGTCAATTTAATCTCTGGTGTGTAAGTCATAGACCCTTGATACTCTAATTTAGACGAAATCATTTTTTGGTAATGCACTCCTAAATTAAAATTTAAACCACTTAAATCTGATCTATTACTCTCTTCTGAGTAATATTGTAGTGGCTCATCAGCGTCATTATACAATACATTAATTGTATTGTTTTGGATGTTACCAAAATCATAATCCATCTGTACACCTACACTAAGACTTTTGTTAACTTGATATCCTAAAGCTAAAAAAGCCTTATTTAGACCTCCTTCTCCTGCATATCTGTAATCAACCATATCATTAGCATTACGAGTTTCTAACTCATACCCAACAGAGGAGTAAGGTAGTAGTCCAAAACCAAAACCAAATTTCCCTACAGGAAAAGCTAAAGCTAAGTAATCAAAAGTAGTACTTGTAGCACTATCACTTCCATTATCAGATTTTAGATCAGTAGTTGTATGGCTTCCTCCAACTGTAAATTTTACTGGTCTTGTTTCATTATTAAAAGTTGCAAGATTGTTACCACCATAAGTTGCTGGATTTGAAAAATTAATATGAATACTATCTTTGTAAACACCTAACCCTCCCATGCTACGATTTTCAACCGATCCTTTAAATTTTAAGCTTCCTATACCATAAAAAGAATATGGTGAAGCTGTTCCCTCCTGTCCGTAACTTTGAATTGCAAAAACTGCAATAAAAACTAATACAAGTTTTTTTATCATCCGTTTGTGTTGTATTGTAATATGAAATTCAAACCTTCTAAAAGAAAATTTGAGTTGGCAAATATGCTACTTTTTAATTGTTTAGACAAAAAATTAGTATCTCCTCCTGTTAAAATTATTGTTAAATCTGAATAATCAGCACTATAACGTTCTATTATTCCATCTATTTCACTTAAAACACCATAAACAATTCCGCTATTTATTGCGCTTATTGTCGAGTTACCTATAAAATGTTCTGGAAACTGTGTTTCTAACAATGGTAATTTAGCGGTTTGGTTATGTAATGCTTTATAACGCATTCTTATTCCCGGAGAAATTGAACCTCCCAAATAATCATTTGTATTAGTTATAAAATCATACGTAATACAAGTACCTGCATCAATTATTAAAACATTTTTATTAGCAAATTGTTGTACAGAGGCACAAACTAATGCTATTCTATCAATGCCTAATGTTTTTGGAGTCGCATACAAATTATTAAATGGTAAAGGCGTTTCATGACTTAGTACCAATAAATTAAAATGTAGGCTCAAATAATTAACAACAGCTTGATCTATAACACCAACCGATGATACAATTGCTAAATGCAATTGGTTATAAGACTTTCTTAATTCTTTTATACAATCCAAAACTTCTAACTGCTCAACAATAACAACAGTTATAATGTTGTTTTTATCAAATACAGCTAGTTTAGTTCGGGTATTACCTACATCTATTACTAAATTCATTCTACATTTAAAAATGGTAAATCTACAAAACCATTGTATTAAAAAGTATTAATAATATTATAATATTGAAATTGAGACAAATAAGCCTTCAAAAGAAACAAAAGTAAAAAAACATTGTAATTTTTTTGATTTTTTGTTTGGTAGTTCTAAAATTGAAACTATATTTGCACTCGCAATTTATTGCTACTGGTGCCTTAGCTCAGTTGGTAGAGCAAAGGACTGAAAATCCTTGTGTCCCTGGTTCGATTCCTGGAGGCACCACCACTAAAAACCCGATTCATCTGAATCGGGTTTTTTGGTTTAAAGAACTAAACCAAAGATTAATAATTCACTATAAAAAAGTAGTATATTAGCTAATGCTACATTTTTCAACTTAAAAATTTAAATTATAGTATGAGTAATAAAGATCAATTTATGAAAGAAGCTGTAAACGCAGCTTTAAAAGGAATGAACAACAACGAAGGTGGACCATTTGGTTGTGTCGTTGTTAAGGATGGAAAAATTGTAGGACGTGGAAACAATAAAGTAACCTCTACTAACGACCCAACTGCACATGCAGAAGTAACTGCTATAAGAGATGCTTGTAAAAATTTAGACTCGTTTCAATTAGATGGTTGCGAAATATACACCTCTTGCGAACCTTGCCCAATGTGCTTAGGTGCGATTTACTGGGCTAGACCTGACAAAGTATATTACGGAAGTAATCAAGTAGATGCTGCCAATATTGGTTTTGATGACGAATTTATTTACAAAGAAATCCCATTACCATACGCAGAAAGAAGTATCCCATTTGAGCAATTAGCGCGCGAAATAGCTTTAGAGCCTTTTCAAGAATGGACTAAGAAAATTGATAAGACAGAATACTAAATAAATAATGACGTCAGTTCGAGTGTTTCGGTTTTTTACCGAAATGTATCGAGAACCTTTAAAAAAAAACTTCTCAATACAAAATTCCAAAAAGAGAATTGCACTCGAAGTGACGAACTCATTACATTTTTAATTCATTTATAATTAAAAATCAATTAAACGTACAACATGATAACCTTCATCCTAAATAACAAAACCATAAAAACCTCGGAACATTCCGGAACCACTTTATTGGATTTTGTGCGTTATCAACAACGCTTAACAGGAACAAAAATTGGTTGTCGAGAAGGAGATTGTGGCGCCTGTACCCTTTTAGTAGGAACACACAATGGTTACACAATGGAATACCAGAGTATTACCTCATGTATTTCGCCACTAGGAAATGCACATGGCAAGCACATTGTTACCGTTGAAGGCACAAATCTTAAAGACAAATTAACCACAGCTCAGGAAGCCATGAAAGCAAATTACGCCACGCAATGCGGATTTTGTACACCTGGTTTTGTGGTTGCCTTGACAGGATTTGCATTATCAAATTCGGATAAAAATTATACTAATGCAATTGACGCTATAAGCGGAAACATTTGCAGGTGCACAGGATACAAAGCAATTGAAAAAGCAGCGCATCAAGTTGTCAAGAAACTAGACAATAACACAAATACGACGTTTGATTGGTTAATTGAAAACCAATTTATTCCTGAATATTTTAAAAGCATCCCACAAAGATTAAATGATATTGAAGCTAAAGATTTAAATCAACCCAAAGGGAAATTTGTTTCTGGAGGTACGGATTTATACGTCCAACAAGCGGATTATTTAGCAGATAACGCTGTACATCTAATAGCCGAAAAGGAGTATTTAAAAGGAATTACTATTAAAAATGGTATTTGCACGATTGGAACCAACGCAACGGTTTCAGATTTATGGAATCATACGGAATTAAATAGTATTTTACCAAACTTAAGAAACCACTTAAAGTTAGTCTCTTCAGAACAAATTAGAAACATGGCTACGCTTGGAGGGAATTTAGTAAACGCCTCGCCAATTGGAGACATGACTATCTTTTTTCTCTCGCTTAATAGTAATATTACAATATTAAATTCCGAAGAAAAAGAAAGAACCATTGCACTCAAAAACTTTTACAAAGGGTACAAAACTTACGATTTAAAAGACGACGAACTTTTAAAGCGCATTCAATTTAAATTACCAACAGAACAGTCATTTTTCAATTTTGAAAAAGTGTGTAAACGGACACATTTAGATATTGCTAGTGTCAATTCTGCAATACATCTTTCAGTTGAAAACGAAACGATATCGGAAGCGCATGTTTCCATTGGAGGTGTTGCTGCCATTCCAAAATATTTGCATGAGACCTCAGCCTTTTTAGTTGATAAACCATTGACTTTAGACACTATAATTGAAGCTAATCAAATACTTCAAAATGAAATCAGTCCAATTAGTGATGTGCGTGGGACAACTGACTACAAACGTTTGTTAGGACGACAATTATTTTTTGCTCATTTTACAACGTTATTCCCGAAGCACTTCACCTTAAACGATTTTGTACAGCATGCATAAAAACAACACAAATAAAGTATTAGACACTAAATTAGATGCTGTATCAAAATCATTAAAACAAAGCATCAAAAACCTAGACTCTTACACGCATGTTCGTGGAGAATCATTGTATGTTGACGATGTTAATATTAGACAAGGGACATTTCATGCTGTTGTTTTTGATTCGCCAAAAGCGCACGGAAAAATAAAAAGTATTGATTATTCTAAAGCAGAAGCACTAGAAGGTGTACAACGTATTTTTACTTATAAAGATGTTCCTGGAGAAAATGAAATTGGTGGTATTATTCCAGACGAACCTTTATTTGCAGAACACGACGTCCATTTCTGGGGAATGCCCATTGCCTTAATTGTTGCGGAGTCAGAATTTATTGCTCGAAAAGCACGAGGTTTAATTAACATTGAAATAGAAGACTTACCAGTCATTACTACAGCAAAAGAAGCCAAAGCAAAAGGCAGCTTTATTAATGCACCACGTTCTTTTAGTTTAGGAGATACAGAAAAAGCATTTGCAAATTGCGACTATGTTTTTGAAGGTGAAACATTCTCTAACGGACAAGAACATTTATATATTGAAACACAAGGCGCTTACGCAGAACCTTTAGAAAACGGAAACATAAAAGTAACATCATCTACACAAGGTCCAACTGCTGTGCAAAAAACAATTGCTAAAGTTTTGGGCATTGCAATGCATAAAATTGAAGTTGATGTAACACGACTTGGAGGTGGATTTGGTGGAAAAGAAGATCAAGCAACACCTTGGGCTGTAATGGCAGCTTTGGCTGCGCACCATTTAAACCAATCTGTAAAACTGATTTTAAATCGTCATGACGATTTACGCATGACAGGAAAACGTCATCCCTATGAAAGCACATATAAAATTGGACTTTCAAAAGACTTAAAAATTATAGCATACCAAACCGAGTTTTTGCAAAACTCTGGTGCTGCAGCAGATTTATCTCCTGCAATTGCAGAGCGTACTTTGTTTCATGCCACCAACAGTTATTACATACCTAATGTAACAACAAAAGTGTTGAGTTGTAAAACCAACTTACCGCCAAACACAGCATTTAGAGGATTTGGAGGTCCACAAGGTATGTTTGTAATCGAATCTGCTATTGCAAAAGCTGCTCATGAAATTGGTGTACCAACACGAACAATTCAAGAAGCAAATTTGTTAGATGAAAACGACACGTTTTCTTATGGACAAATCGCTAAAAAAGTAGAAGCCAAAAACACATGGCATTCTGCTAAAAACATATTTAATATTGAAGCTTTAGAGCAAGCGGTTGAAGACTTCAATAAAAACAATACAAGTTTCAAAAAAGGAATAGCGTTTATGCCCATTACTTTTGGTATTTCGTTTACAAACACACCAATGAATCATGCACGTGCATTGGTTCATATCTATTTAGATGGAAGCGTTGGTATTAGTACTGCTGCTGTAGAAATGGGACAAGGTGTAAACACCAAAATGATGCAAATTGCTGCGGATGTGTTTTCTATTCCTATTGAAAAAATCAAAATAGAAACCACCAATACAACGCGTGTTGCCAATACGTCGCCTTCTGCTGCAAGTTCTACCGCAGATTTAAACGGAAAAGCAACCTTGATGGCTTGTAATGCTTTAGTTGAGAGATTAAAAATTGTGGCTTCGGAAGACTTAAAAGCCCCAATAAAAGACATTACTTTAAATGAAGAATCTGTTTATATCAACAATAAAAAATCAGCTTTAACTTGGACAGAGCTAGTCAGCAAAGCCATGTTAAAACGTGTTGCTTTAACTGAAAACGCACATTATGCGACTCCCGAAATTCACTTTGATAAAACCAAGGAAAAAGGACATCCTTTTGCTTATCATGTTTACGGAACCGCAATTACAACAACTACTATAGACTGCATGCGTGGCACTTATGAGTTTGACAGTGTGAAAATTGTACATGACTACGGAAAAAGCATGAGCGAAGGTATTGATTTAGGTCAAGTAGAAGGTGCGTTAATACAAGGTATTGGCTGGATGACCATGGAAGAGATTGCTTATAATAAAGAAGGAAAATTATTGTCTAACGCACTTTCCACCTATAAAATTCCTGATATCTTTTCTGTACCAAAAACAGTAGAAGTGATTCCTGTAGAAACGGAAGGAAACGACATGGCTATATTAAAATCTAAAGCTGTTGGAGAGCCTCCTTTAATGTATGGGATTGGTGCTTATTTTGCACTTCAGAATGCTATAAAAGCGTTTAATCCAAACTACGACATGCAATTTAATGCACCAATGACACCTGAAAAGGTATTAACTGGTTTATACCAAAAATAATTAAGCCTTATCGCACTACATTACAAAACACAAAACATCCTTAAAGGTGCACTAATTTATAGTGCTGGAGACACAATAGCAGCTTTAATTGTCGATGAGTATTCTTGGCACAGACTACTGGGAATGGCATTTGTTGGCGCCACTTTTTACGCGTTTGAAATCCCTAACTATTTTGATTGGATAGTAAAAAAAACTAAAGATTTAAAAGGTGCACGCGCTGTATTATCTAAAACAGGTTTAGCCATAGCATACTTTAATCCGCTTTGGGTTGCAAGACACTTATTGTTTATCAAATTGTTTTCGGCTCAATTTAATGCGATTGGCTTTAATTTAATAGAAATTGCCTTTTGGTCCTTTTTAGTAAATATTCCTATTTCGTTTTTAGCAAATTACTTGATTCAAAATAGATTTAAATTAAAATGGCGTTTTTTAGGAAGTGCAATATACTCTGCAATAATGGCGATTTATTATGCTTTAGGCGAAACTATTTTTAGTTAGATTAAATGTTCTAAATCTTCTGTATTCAGAATAGAACATTCAGTTATCCCATAATGCTCCAAAACAGCATCCAACAAATAATCTCTGACTACCAAAATAAGATGTGAGTTATCTTTAGATCTAAACTGAGAAATCAAAGCTTGGGTTGAGACATACAAGCCTTCATTTTTTAATTCTAACTTCCCTATTTCATCAATAATTAAATATTGACGTTCTGTTTTAGAAGCTTCTAGAATCAAATAGTCATTAGCTTCATTAAAAGCCGATTGCAAAAATTTAAAATTCCCTATTGCAACAATAGCTTCGGCTTCAGCTTCAGCTTCAAGCTTAAAAGTTGTTTTGTTTTTTAATTTCAGAAAATAACGTTTTCCATTAGCATCATCGGGACACAATAATCCATCAACATCATTCTTTTTTTTAGACCAATCTAACAACGCTGTAGTCTTCCCTGATCGTATTGCTCCCGTAAGGATATAAATCATTCCGTAGGCGTTTTAAAATGAATACAGTTAGAAATACTATTGGCTATAAAAAATTTAAAACGATTGAATCCTTTTAAATGCTGCGTTTGTTTCCAAGTATAAGAAATAATCTGCCTAAAATAAGGAAACAAATCCATAGCGTTTGTTATTTCTTTTTGATATTTAGATTCTTTTTTACTTAAGTATTTCTGAACCATTTTTAATAAAAAAGGACCAATTACTAAATACCAAAGCATTAAAATAAGAAAACTACGAAACACGATATAAATAGCCTTTTGCCACCCAAAAAGAGGACCTCCAAATATTGAAAACCCTAAAACTATTAGGCCAACCGTAATTAGCCAAACCCAAATAACTTTGGTTTTAAAGGGTACTTTATGCTTAGTGCTTTCCGACGCTTTTGGCATTGTATCTAAATAAAAATCAACCTCAGGTTTTCTTGATATTATCTTAATAATACTTTTAATAAATAAACCGACTAATAGTCCACAAACCCCATATATCACAAGATATAACGTGACTAAAAAAGATGTGGTAGACGTTTCTGAGACAAAGTCTAACTTTTTCTGAACCCATGAGCCATAAATATTAATAGCTTCCCAAAGACCAGTACCATAAACCACTGTTAGCACTATTAGTTTTTGCAATGCGGACTCTAAAAAAGTCACCATCCCTAAAACCAATAATACAAACCCTTTCCAAGAAAAGTTAGAAAATAAAAACGCACCAAAAAGCGCTTGAAAACTGACTGCAACATAAGCTCCGAATGGAGAATATGGGCTTACTGCCATTTTAATAATCAAGACAATAACCAATGCTTTTAAAATAGCTTGCCATTTATTTTTAGCATAAAAAGCAATTAAGCTAATTAACAATATTGACACACCACCAACAATCAAACCTGTGAATGGCGAATTAAACACATGTAAAAAACCACCTAAACCAGACTCATTTAAAGCCCAAAGCGCAGTTAATTTATCTATGATTGATTTGTTTTTTTTCATCTTTAATTGCTGCAATAATAGCCATTCTTTTACTTACAAGACCCTTCCGTAATCTCCTAGAGGGGATATTATCATCAAATCTTAGTATTAATTAGCTAAGCTTTTATAATGCACTTGTAGTAATTGTGCAACAACACTTATAGCAATTTCTTTTGGTGTATCACCTCCAATGTCTAAACCAATAGGACAAACGACATTAGTCATACCTTCAGGAATATTCATCTCTTTAATAAGCATATTGTTAAATCTGACTTTTTTAGTTTTACTGCCAATCAACCCCAAAAATTTAGTTTGATTTTGTAACGCCATTGCTATAATATCAAAGTCAATTGCATGATTATGTGTTAACACTAAAACGTAGCTGTTATTACCCCATTTTACAACCTCCTTAAACGTTTTGAAATCAGCTTCAGTAGTTTGATGTGTTGTAATACTTGCGTCTAAATCTAAATTAGAAAACCAGCCGTCTCGAGAATCTATAAGATTAACTTTAAAAGGCGTGTCTACTAAAAGTTTGCAGATTTCTACTCCAATATGTCCTGCTCCAAATAAAAATAACTCTGGCGATTGATTCATGGGTTCTATAATAAATTCGACTTTCCCGCCACAGCATTGCTCAAACTCTGGTCCTAAGGTGTAACTGGATTCTATAATTCTGTTGTCATTAATAGCAATTAATGCTTCGTCAATAGCTTTAAACTCTAGCTTCCCACCGCCTATGGTTCCGTAAATCTGTTTGTCTTTAGTGACTATCATTCTAGAACCAACAACGCAAGGTGTTGACCCCAGACATTTGGAAACAGTAATAAAAGCAATGGGTTGTTGTTTTGCCTTAAAATCAGACAATAGACTAATCCAGTTTTGCATAAGGGCTATTTAATTTCTAGTTTTTTAACTAATTTACCAACGGTCATTCCTTGTATTAATATAGAAAAGACAACCACAACATAAGTAATTACCAAAATTAAATCACGCTCCATAACTTCTGTAAGACCTAAAGCCAACGCTATAGATATTCCACCGCGTAATCCTCCCCAAGTCATAATTAGGTTGGTTTTTGGCACAAAGTCTAACTTGTTTTCAAAGAATTTTATTGGTACCAATAACGAAATGTATCTGCAAACCAACACTAAAGGAATGGCTAATAAACCGGCAGTTAAATACTCAAATTTAAAGGTTAACACTAACATCTCCATTCCTATTAAAACAAACAGAATTGTATTTAAAAGAATATCCAACAACTCCCAAAACTTATCGACATAAGCCTCCGTAGTATCTGACATTGCACTATCTCTAACGGTATCATTCCCAACTACCAACCCAGCAGTTACCATTGCTAAAGGCGCTGATATATGTAGTTTTTGTGCTAAAACAGTTCCTCCCATAACAGCAGCTAAGGTTATAATAACTTCAATATCATAATCGTCAATAGATTTCATTAATCTGTACGTAATCCAACCCAAAACCAAACCTAATACAATCCCTCCAAGCACCTCAACACCAAACAACTCCACAACTTCTAAAGCACTAACATTTTCAATACCTAAATCGGCAATTTTAAAAATGGTTAAAAATATAACAACACCAACACCATCGTTAAAAAGGGATTCTCCAACAATTTTGGTTTCTAATTTTTTAGGCACACCTGCTTTTTTTAGTATTCCTAAAACAGCAATTGGATCTGTTGGCGAAATTAATGCACCAAACAATAAGCAGTATATAAAATCTATATGTAAGCCTATAATTGGCAATGCATAAAACATAGCACCACCAACTAAAAATGTCGAAATCAAAACACCAAAAGTCGCAAATGCCAATACGGGCCAACGCTGTACTTTAAGCTGTTCAAAATTAGTATGTAAAGCACCTGCAAACAACAAGAAACTTAGCATAACGTCTAATAAAATACTTTTAAAATCTATCTGTGTGATTATAAATTTTTCTGCATTTAATAAGGTATCATCAAAATAACTTAGCGCAAACACTCCTAAAGTAAATACAATGGTTATTAACATTAAACCTATGGTATTAGGCATTTTTAAAAACCGCACATTTATATACCCAAAAATGGCAGAAATAAGCACTAATATTGATGCAATCACAAAATAATCCATAGAAAAATATATTTATTGCTAAATTAAAATAATTAACATAAAAATCTGTTATTTGACTAAATTTAGATTTTAATACGTTTTATGAAAAACCTATACCTACTAATTCTTTTATTAACCTATTTTTCAAGTCCAGCACAAAACATGAAAACTTACACCTACGCCACAAAAGGATTAGACACACTTAAATTAGATGTTTACACGCCAGAAAACATTAAACCAACAGATAGCTTACCTGTTGTCATTTGGATGCATGGTGGCGGATTTTCTAGTGGTGGACGTAATGGTATTGACGAGTTGAATATCGTTAATGCTGCCAATAAAAATGGGTATATTGGAGTATCGATAACATATAGATTATTAAGAAAAGGAACAGATACTGGCTTTAGTTGCAATTGTAGCAAAGAAGACAAGATGTTCACCTTTAATCAGGCAGTTATCGACTTTTTAGATGCTACTAATTTTATCTATCAAAATAGCAAGATGCTACAAGTAGATACAACAAAAATTATTGCAGCAGGAAGCAGTTCTGGAGCAGAGACAGCACTACATGCAGCATTTATGCGACGTTTTTTTATTTCAGATTTAAGCATGTATCAAGACATTAAATTTGCAGGAGTAATTGGTTTTTCTGGTGCATTTCTGGACATAGACCACTTGACTATTGACAATGCAATACCAGTAGCACTTACACACGGTACGGAGGATCAAGCTGTACCCTTTGGCAGTGCTCCACACCACCACTGTATACCAACAAAACCTGGTTATATTATGTTACATGGTGCCAAAACTATTACCGAAAAATTAGACACTTTAGAAAGTTCCTACTATTTAAATCTTGTCAAAAACGGAACTCATGATGCAGCTAATGTACATCCTGAAGATCTTGACGATATCTTTTATTTTTTGAATAAAACAGTCCTTAAAAACGAAGTTATTCAAACCAAAAAATACACCTTACCAAAACCTACTATCTATTAATTTATCATAAATAACAGTACTTTTGTTAGTACTACTAAAACTTTACGACAAAACGGTTTTAGATTTATATCTTTAAAAAAAATCATAATGGCAAAAACATATTACGACCCAGCGGATCTAAGAAAATTCGGAAAAATAACAGAATGGAATGAAGAACTTGGAAATAAGTTTTTTGACTATTACGGAAAAGTATTCGAAGAAGGCGCTTTAACTGCTCGCGAAAAATCATTAATAGCATTAGCTGTTGCACATACTGAGCAATGCCCATATTGCATTGATGCTTATACCAAAGATACCTTACAACGTGGTATCACAAAGGAGCAAATGATGGAAGCCATACACGTTGGTGCAGCTATAAAAAGTGGTGCAACTTTAGTTCATGGTGTACAAATGATGAATAAAGTAAACAAATTAGACGGTTAAAATAAAACCAATTTGGTATTACTTACGTAAGAATTACAAACAAGACAAATTGATTAATGGCAACAAAATCCCTTAAAAAATTAGGTAGCGATTTAGCAAAAAGCAATAAACAACTAGAGATATTATCTGGCGGAATTTTTGCTGATGGCGAATTACCAACTTTCAAAGATAAAATTTCTGAAACTAGTCAATTTCCGCTTAAAGCGAAAAAACTAGAAATACTACAAATTAACGTTGGTTACATGTGTAATCAAGTGTGCGAGCATTGTCACGTAGATGCAGGTCCAGACCGAAAGGAAATTATGACCCAAGAGACTATGCAACAAATCTTGGATGTTATTAAAACGACAGGTGCACATACTTTAGATCTTACAGGAGGTGCTCCAGAAATGAACCCAAATTTTAGATGGTTTGTAGAAGAAGCTTCAAAAATTGGAATTAAAGATTTTATTGTACGTTCTAATTTGACCATTATTCGTGCTAACAAAAAGTATTACGATTTACCACAGTTTTTCAAAAAGCATAATATTCATGTTATAAGCTCAATGCCACATTGGACAAGAGGAAAAACGGACAAACAACGTGGGGAAGGTGTGTTTGACATGTCTATAAAAGCATTGCAAGAATTAAATGCTGTTGGTTATGGTATGCCAGGAAGCGATTTAAAATTGGACTTGGTTTACAATCCTTCAGGAGCTTTTTTACCAGGTGATCAAATGGCTATGGAAAAAGATTTCAAAAAAGCATTGATGGAAGATTTTAGCATTCAGTTTCATAACTTATTTGCAATTACAAACCTACCAATTGCTAGATTTTTGGACTTTTTAATAGCTTCAGAAAACTACGAAGATTATATGTACTCTTTAGTCGAAGCTTATAATCCTGCTGCAGTAGCAAACGTCATGTGTACTAATACATTGTCTGTAAGTTGGGATGGTTATTTATTTGATTGCGATTTTAACCAAATGCTAGAATTGCCTGTAAACAGTAAATCTAAACACATATCAGACTATAAAACCGAATTACTTGAAGGTAGAAACATTGTAATTTCACAACATTGTTATGGTTGCACTGCAGGAGCAGGAAGTAGCTGTCAAGGTGTTGTTGCTTAATATAAAACCAACTTTTTTCGCTGTTGCGGAAATCCATAAATGAAGACTAAAACTGCCATTTTAATTTTTTCTAATTCTGCTAAAGAGGATGCTAAACGCAAATCTTTTTCAGATAGTCGGTTGTTTGAAACACTTACAAACGAGACTATTAAAAAAGTTAAAAAAACAGGATTACCGTTTTTTCATTTTACTGAAGCACAACAACAAGGTTTAAACTTTGGTGACCGTTTTACAAATGCTATTCAATCGGTTTTTAACAAAGGTTTTACTAATATTATTTCCATAGGAAATGACACGCCACACTTAAAAACCAAGCACATAAATGATGCTTACCAAAAACTAAACAACAATCAGTTGGTTTTTGGACCATCAAAAGATGGCGGATTTTATTTAATGGGTTTAACCAAAAACCTATTTAATGCTAAGCAGTTTAAAAATTTACCTTGGCAAACTTCAGCTTTAAAAAGCACTACATTACAATTCTTATCTTCGACTAAAATCTCTTTTAGTACGCTTGAAACCTTAAACGACATCGATTCGTTTAAAGACTTAAAAGCTATTTTAAATAGTTATAAAACGGTTTCAAAAACACTAAAAACTATAATACTACAACTTTGTATTTCCGCGAAAGCGATACTTAAACACATAGCATTACAATACCTATTATTACCACAACAATTACCTTTTAACAAAGGGTCTCCTAAATTAGTTTACACCAACCAATAGTGGCTTTTAGCCAATTTTATACTGAAACTAATTTAATTTAAATGAAACACATTTACTTATGTGCTTTGCTTCTTGTTTGTACATTTAGCGTTGCACAAACTACAATTACTGGTACTGTAACAAGTGCACAAGATGGTCAAACTTTAGCATACGTTAATATTTTGGCAGACCAAAATAACGGAACAATATCCGATAACAGCGGTTATTATTCTATTACAATTTCTGAGGAAACAGAAACCTTAACATTCTCATTTATTGGTTACAAAACACAACAAATTGCAATTAATAATCAATCGGTTATTAATGTTATTTTAGAAGAAGACACCTCTAATTTAGACGAAGTAGTTATAACTGCTTTGGGTCTAGAACGAGATACAAAAGAACTTGGATATGTGGTACAATCTTTAAAAAGTGAAGGTTTAACCGAAGTCAAAACGGTTAACTTTATTGATAATTTGGCTGGTAAACTTGCAGGTGTTACAGTCTCTCAAGGTGCGACAGGTGTTGGATCGTCTTCAAAAATAACGATTCGTGGTGAAGCCTCATTTTCTAACAATAATCCTTTATTTGTAGTGGATGGTGTCCCAATTAACAACAATACTGTTTTTAACTTTACAAACGAAGCTGCTGCTGGTTTTCAGGAAATAGATTTTGGAAATGGAGCTATGGAAGTTAATGCTGACGATATCGAAGAGGTTTCTGTATTAAAAGGTCCAAGTGCTGCTGCTTTGTATGGTACGCGTGCATCCAACGGAGTGATTGTTATTAAAACCAAAGATGGTAAAAAAACCAAAGGTTTAGGGATTAGCATTAACACGTCGTTATTTGTTGACAATGCGTTTAGATTACCAGAATTTCAGAATAGTTACGGACAAGGTAATTCTGGACAATTTGAATATGTTGATGGTCTTGGTGGTGGTATTAATGATAACATTACCTATTCTTGGGGACCACAATTGGATGCTGGCATTTACGTTCCGCAGTTTAATAGTCCAGTGACATTAGCAAACGGAACTATTGTACGTGGTGGAGATACTGCTTTATATTCTGGTGACGCTATTACACCAACCTTATTTCAATCTAATCCTGATAACTTAAAAGATTTTTATCAAACAGGGATCACTACAATAAATAATATTGCTATTTCAAATGGTTTTGATACTGGTGATTATAGATTATCGTTTACAGATTTAAGAAGCGAATCTATTATTCCTGGTGTAAATTTAGACCGACAAACTTTTGCTGCAAAATTAAATTTTGAGCCCACAGAAAAAACGACTATTTCAACCTCATTATCTTACACCAATTCTTCAAGTGATAACAGACCATCTAACGGTTATGGTAGCGAAAATGTAAATTACAGTTTGGTAGCTTGGGGACCACGAAGTCTTGATATTAATAGTTTAAAAAACTATTGGCAACCAGGTTTAGAAGGTGTACAACAATATAGTTTTAACTACACGTTTTTTGATAATCCTTATTTTATTTTATACGAAAATACAAATAGTTTTAATCGTGATCGTGTCTTCGGAAACGTTGCTATTACACATAAATTTACAGACCATTTAAATCTTCAGGTTAGAACAGGAATGGATTATTCGTCTGAAAAAAGAGTACTAAAACGTGCGTATTCTAGTAATCGTTTTCAAAATGGTGCTTACGCAGAACATGATGTGTTTTACAGAGAAGTTAATACCGATTTTCTATTAAATTACAATAATACGTTTGGCGATTTTAAATTAGATACATCCATTGGTGGAAACCGATTAAACCAAACAGCATCAACCAAGCAATCACAAACGGTTAGTTTGGCACAACCTGGCATTTTTAATTTAAATAATGCTGCATCACCTATTGAAGTGTTTCAGTTTGACTCTAAAAAACGTATCAATTCCTTTTATGGAATTGCAAAATTAGGCTATAAAGATTTTCTGTTTTTAGACATTACTGGTCGTAATGATTGGTCTAGTGCTTTAGCAACACCTTTTTCGGTGGATGGTACTTCTTTTTTCTATCCTTCGGCTTCAGCCAGTTTTATTTTATCTAATGTTACAGAGCTTCCTGAAGCTGTATCTTTTGCAAAAATAAGAGCCAGTGTGGCACAGGTTGGTAACGATACTAATCCATATCAAACTTCCGGAGCTTTTGTATCACAAACACCTTTTAATAGTCAACCTACTTTTAGTAATCAGGATTTTATTCCTAATTCAGAATTAAAACCAGAAAGCACCACTAATTTCGAATTTGGTGCAGATTTACGTTTCTTGAAAGATCGTATTCGTTTTGACTTTACCTATTATAATGCCATAACTAAAGATCAAATAATTTCATTACCAATACCAATTTCATCCGGTTATGAACAACAAGTTGTAAATGGTGGAAAAGTAAAATCGACTGGTGTCGAAATTATTGCTGGCTTCACTCCTATTAAGACGTCTAATTTTAAATGGAATACAACCTTCAACTTTGCTAAAAACAAAGCAACTATTGAAGAGTTACCTCAAGAAGATGGTCGTTTAACTTTGGCTTATAGCCGAATTTATGATAGTGCCAATCAAACGGTTTGGTTTCAAGTTGAAGAAGGTGGACAGATTGGAGATATTTATGGTACAGGTTATAGTACTAACTCAACTGGAGAATTTGTTTTAGATGACCAAGGGAATTACATCAGCAATAGTTTTTTGCAGAAACTTGGAAATTATAATCCAGATTTTACATTAGGTTGGAACAATGACTTTAGCTATAAAAATTGGACTGCAAGCTTTTTGTTTGACTGGAGGCAAGGTGGCGAAATTGTATCAAGAACTAGCGCATTAGGTAATGTTGGAGGACAATTAGCCGAAACAGAATACAGACCTGACGAAGGTATTGTAGCAGAAGGAGTTAATGTTAATACAGGTTTACCAAATACTGTAGCTATATCTGCAGAAAGCTATTACAGACAATTTTATGACAGAAATCAAGAGCAAAATAACATCTACGATGCGTCTTACCTAAAATTGAGACAATTTTCTATTGGTTACAATTTTAAATTAAAAGAAGGCTTTTTAGGCTTAAAAGAAGGTGGAGACATTGCAGTGTCTTTAATTGGTAAAAACCTATTTGTTATTACTGAAAACCCACACTTTGACCCAGAACAATTAGCAGTACAAGGTAACGGTTTTGTTAGTGGTGTAGAAGATATGAGTTATGCCACATCACGCAGTTTTGGATTAAAAGCAAGTTTAAATTTTTAATAGACACATCATGAAAAATAGACTATATATATTAAGCTTTTTTACGCTTCTTTTAATGACAAGTTGCACTAAAGACTTTGAAGACATAAATACTAATCCTAATGCGCCAAACACAGTACAACCTAGTTTGTTGCTGCGTCAAGTTATTTACGATTTTGGAGAACAAATGAGTTATGAAGGTTTTGTTGCTGGCGATTTATTAGCGCAACATAGGACTGCTTTAGATTTCAATTTATTTGACAGACACGCCTTAAAATCGCCACAATTAGGTGGAAATCCTTGGCCAATATTTTACACCAATTTACGTGATAACGAGATTATATTAACACAATCCAAAACCACCTCAACCTTTAAAGTCTATGAAGGTCCTGCTTTAATTTTAAAAGCATACATGGCAGCAGGATTAACAGATTTGTTTGGTGATGTGCCCTATTTTGAAGCCTTTAATGGAATAGAGGGAACCGTTACACCAAGTTATGACAGTCAAGAATCTATTTATTTAAATGAAAACGGGATATTAGATAACCTTGATAAAGGGATTGAAGCTATTACCAATTACGATTTAGCGATTTCGTTGGAAGGAGATATTTTATTTAATGGAGATTTAGACGCTTGGGTAAAATTTGCAAATAGTTTAAAATTAAAATATTTGCTTCGTATTTCCGATCAAGTGGATGTTTCAACTGAATTACAAACCATATATAATGAAGATAATTATATTTCAGCTACAGCTGAAAATGCTATTTTCAACTTTACAAACACAGATCCAAACAGCTTTAGATTGGCTCAATTAAGAATAGGAGATTTTAATAATTTTGTTCTATCAGAAACCATGGAAAATATTTTAATTGACCTAAATGATGATAGAATAAGTACGTTTTTCAAACCTTTTGAAAACTCGTCTTCCAATCAATTTAATGGATTGATTAATGGTATTGATGCTTCATCAACTTCAATTGCTTTGGCAGACTATTCGTTAGCTGGAAGTGCTTTTAGAGAAGACACTTCGGTTTTAGATGCTAATTTTATAACCTCTTGGGAAGTTCATTTTATTTTAGCTGAAGCTGCCTTAAAAGGATTAATTAGCGCAAACGCACAAGAATTATATGAAACAGGAGTCGCACATGCTTTTGAGTATTGGCAAACCGATTTACCTGCAACGTACCTAACAACCAATGCTGCTTATAATGCACCTGGAACAACACCTTTACAACAAATTATTACCCAAAAATGGATTGCTAATCTTATAAATGGTTATGAAGGTTGGGTAGACTACAGACGTACAGGTTTTCCTGAGTTTAATGCAATATCTGCAAGTTTAAACAATGGATTAATACCTGTAAGAATGCCTTATCCTGCAGAAGAAGAAGCTTTAAATGCCGTAAACTATAATCAAGCAGCAAGTGCAACTAATGGTAACGATATTAACTTCCCAGTTTGGTGGGACCAAAACTAAAAAATGAGTACAGAAATTTGGCAATGGATTTTAGTGATCGCTTCAAGTTTAATCTTGTTTGCCTTATCACCTTATGCAAAAACCACTGCATCTTTTTTTAAAGCCAATCACAACAAAAAGTCGCCAAATGTTTTAGTCCTAACTGGTAGTTTAATAATCTCTTGGATTTTTGCTAAAAGCATTACTAATGCTGCTAATTTAGGATTAGATTTTGGTCTAGTTGGAGGTGTCGCTTATGCTGGATATTATTTAAGTTTTGCGGTTGCAGGATTACTAATTTATCAATTACGTACCAAAGGTGGCTACACTAGCATCCATGAATTTTTAACTAGTAAATTTGGAAAAAAAGCGGTTGCTATTTTCACGTTTTTAATCATTATTAGATTATTTAATGAGGTTTGGAGTAATACCATGGTTATTGGCTCTTACTTTGGTGAAACAGGAAGTGCTAGCTATTACACAGCCATCATCGTATTTACTGTATTAACCCTTAGCTACGCTATTAAAGGTGGATTAAGCAGCTCGATATTTACAGACGTGATACAAATGGTTTTATTCTCTGTACTATTAATCATTATTTTATATACTATTTTCTCAGTTGAAAACTTTAGCACAAAAGACATTGTAACTTCAGGAACTTGGAGTTTTGAACTAGGTTTAAACCTCTTTTTTGCTGCCATTATACAATCCTTTAGCTACCCTTTTCATGATCCTGTGTTAACAGACAGAGCTTTTATTAGTTCCCCAAAAGTGACTAGAAAAAGCTTTTTATGGGCTAGCTTATTAGGTGCCATTTGCATTGTGCTTTTTAGTTTAATTGGTGTGTATGCACAAACTCAAGGTTTAAAAGGACAAGCAGCTGTAGAGGTTGGAAAAGCATTTGGAGTTGTGATATTATTAATCATTAATTTTATTATGATTACCTCAGCAGCATCAACCTTAGATTCAACGTTTTCATCGTTTTCAAAATTATTAGCAGTCGATTTGGGATTAGGCAAAAGCCTAACATTTGGTAGATTAACAATGGTAGCCATTGCTGTACTTGGTACAATCCCAATCTTTTTTAATGCCGAAATCCTTTCTGCCACCACAATATCTGGAACTATGGTAATTGGTTTAACACCAATATTTGTGTTCTGGAATTATAAAGTGCCAAAAATTAGTTTTTATTTAAGTATTGGTTGTGGTATCCTTTTTGGATTTTTATTAGTTTTCAAAGTGTTCCCAGAAGCTTTAATTTTTACAAAGGGTCGTTATGCAGATTTACTTTGGGTAAATGTTTGGGGCATTTTTAGTTGTAACCTTTTATATTTCGTTCCTAAATGGATAAAACAATAAATAATATAGGCGCATTATCTGGTAAAGTCTTGCTTTTTGGAGGCGTTTACAGTAATCTTCAAGCCTTAGAAGCACTTAAAGCTATTGCTGAACAGCAAAATATTGCTCCAGAAAACTGTATTTGCACAGGAGATGTTGTTGGCTATTGTGCACAACCCGAAGAAACGGTACAGCTTTTAAAATTATGGAAAGCCAAAAGTATTTTAGGTAATGTAGAAATCCAATTAACCGAAGGTGAAGCAGATTGTGGTTGCGATTTTACAGAAGGCTCACGATGTGATGGGTTTTCTAAACTTTGGTACCCTTATGCACAAAGTAAACTAAGCAAAAACTCGATAGCCTATTTAGCAACGTTTCCGGATCATATTACTTTTAATTATGCTAATAAAAAAGTAACCGTTGTCCATGGTGATTATTTTAATGTATCAGAATTTGTATTTAAATCTACAGACTGGAATATTAAGGCAAAAACAATAGATGCAACTAAAAGCGATGTTATTATTGCTGGACATTGTGGATTACCTTTTAGCCATGAGCAAGACAACAAATTATGGCTAAATCCAGGTGTTATTGGTATGCCTGCAAACGATGGATCATCACAAGTATGGTATGCCATTTTAGAAGACATTAATGGTGAAATGAAATTCACACATCATACGCTCGACTATAACTATAAGCTAACTAATAGTTTAATGAAAAACGGTTTGTTACCAGAAGAATACGCAAGAACAATAGTGACTGGTATTTGGGATAATACCGAGATTTTACCAGCTATTGAAAGTGGATTACAAGGTTTTGGACTTAATTTATAAATCACATGAAAACAATATTATTTTTATTTATAAGTCTTTTTGCAGCACAAAGCATAGCGCAAGACACACTAGATGAATTACTAAAAAAACACAATAAAAACAGTGTTCCCTACATTACCGTTCAAGAATTGGCAATGCCAAAAACTGACGCTATTATCTTAGACGCAAGAGAACCTAAAGAATTTGAAATTAGTCATATTAAAAATGCAACTTTGGTAGGTTACGATTTTTTTGACATCAAAACGGTTACCGAAAAACACACTAATAAAGATCAAAAAATAGTCGTGTATTGCTCCTTAGGAATACGATCTGAAACCATTGCAAAGAAACTAAAAGACGAAGGTTACACAAACATATTTAATCTGTATGGTGGCATTTTTGAGTGGAAAAACAATGATTTTACTGTAGTAGATTCCGAAGACAATGAAACAGAACAAATACATACTTTTAATGAAGCTTGGAGCAAATGGTTAACTAAAGGGATTAAAATATTTGAGACAACTTCTACAAAAAAATAAAAATTCATGCATAAAAATCTAGTAATAACCTTTACCAGAAACCCTGAGTTAGGAAAAGTAAAAACAAGATTAGCTAAGACTATTGGCAATATTTCCGCTTTAGCGATATATAAAAAATTATTAGAACACACTGAAAGTGTTTTACAACAAATAGACTGTGACAAGGCAGTATATTACTCGGTTAAAATTAGAGAAAACGACCTTTGGAATGCTGATATTTACCAAAAATACCAACAATCTGGTGACCACTTAGGTGTAAGAATGTCTAATGCATTTAAAACTGGTTTTGATTCTGGCTATACTAAAATAGTTATTGTTGGTAGCGATTTATATGATCTAAAACCCGAACATATTAATCAAGCTTTTGACACTTTAGATAATAATGATGCAGTGATTGGACCTGCAATAGATGGTGGCTATTATCTTTTAGGAATGAAACAATTGCATCCAGCAATTTTTGAAAATAAATCTTGGGGAACAGAAACAGTTTTTGAAGACACCATGAAAGATTTAGTTAAGGAAAACGTATTTTTGTTAGAACCATTAAATGATGTTGACACATACGAAGATATGTCCAACAACCAAACCTTAAAAGCCTTAATTGAACATGATAAAACAAATAAATAAAACCGTAGAATACCTAAAAGAAAAAGGATTTGACCAACCAGAAGTTGGTATTATTTTAGGTACTGGATTAGGAAAATTAACCGATGAACTTGAAGTTATCCAAGAGGTGAGTTATAATCACATTCCTAATTTCCCTACTGCGACTGTCGAGTTTCATAAAGGAAAATTAATTTACGGAACCTTAGCTGGAAAAAAAATAATTGTAATGCAAGGTCGTTTTCATGTTTATGAAGGTTACAGTTTACAAGATGTTACTTACCCTGTTAGAATAATGGAAAAATTGGGTATCAAAACATTATTGGTTTCCAACGCTTCTGGAGCTATTAATTTAAACTTTAAGAAAGGTGAATTAATGCTTATTGACGATCATATTAACTTACAAGGAAGTTCTCCTCTAGCATTTAAAGGTGTTGCTGAGCTTGGTGAGCGTTTTGCAGACATGAGTGCGCCTTATGATTTAGACATAAATGCAAAAATTAAAGCTATAGCAAAAGCAAATAATATAAAATTACACGAAGGTGTTTACGCTAGTGTTGTTGGACCACAATTAGAAACTAGAGCCGAATACCGTATGCTTAAAATTATTGGTGCAGATGCAGTAGGTATGAGTACTGTCCCAGAAGTAATTGTAGCTAATCATTTAAATTTAAAGGTAGCTGCAGTGTCAGTTTTAACAGATGAATGCGACCCAAGTAATCTAAAACCTGTAGACATTAGCGAAATTATAGCAATGGCTAATAAAGCAGAACCAGATATGATTACGCTATTTAAAGGTTTAATAGAAAAACTATAACACGATGTAACTTTAGTTACATCAAAAAAGTAACTAAAAGGCTAATTTAGCCAGCTATGGAAAAGTATTTAGAAATAATAAAAAACGCCTATTTTGGCTATTGGAACTATTTAAAACACCAGATTATATTCCCAAATAATTGGGACAACTATTTTTATGGATTAATCATAATCTCATTAGTTGTTTGGGGTTTAGAAATTGTGTTTCCTTGGCGTAAAAAGCAATCTATTTTCCGTAAGGATTTTTGGTTGGATACGTTTTACATGTTTTTTAATTTCTTTTTACTAAATCTTATTGTATTAATAGCTTTATCTAATACTGCTGCAAGTTTTTTTGATGATATTTTAGGTGTTGTTGGATTATCAATTTCAAGTTTTCAACTGTTTGATGTAGATAATTTACCATTGTGGTTAGGACTATTTATTTTCTTTATAATTTCGGATTTTACACAATGGATAACTCACAATTTATTACATCGTTTTGAGTTTTTATGGAACTTCCATAAAGTACATCACAGCGTTAAAGAAATGGGATTTGCTGCCCATTTACGCTACCATTGGATGGAACCGGTTTTATACAAATCCATGTTATACATACCAATTGCCATTATTGGTGGTTTTGATGCACAACACGTCGCAATAGTCCACTTTTTTGCAATAACCGTTGGACACTTAAATCATGCTAATTTAGGTTGGGATTATGGTGTTTTAAAATATGTATTTAACAATCCAAAAATGCACATTTGGCATCATGTAAAACACTTACCAGAACACACAAAATTTGGAGTCAACTTTGGGATAACCCTAAGTATTTGGGATTATATTTTTAAAACCAATTACATACCACATGATGGACGTGATATCGAGTTAGGTTTTGAAGGCGACGAAACGTTTCCAAAAGATTTTATTAGTCAAGAATTATATCCTTTAAAAAAATGAAACAACTTTTAGCCTTAGCATTATTAGTCTTGTTTTGCGCTTGTAAAAGCACAAAACAAACTGTACAAAATACTCAAATAGCAACTAATACAATTAAAAAAGAAGCTATAGCTGAAGCTGAAAGTAAAAAAGATATAGTGAATACTTTAAAGAAGGACACACTTTCTTCTCATACCGAAACTATAAAACTTACAGAAAAAACACCTCTGCCACCTTTGCCTCCTAAGGGAACAAAAACAGAAACTTTTAGTCACCAAAGATGGAATAAGCTTTTACAAAAGCATGTTTCTATCTCAGGAAACGTAGACTACAAAAAATTTAGAGAAGACAAAACTACTCTTGCTATTTACATCGATGCTTTAACACACGCTGAAACAATAGAAGATTGGTCAAAAGAAGAAAAACTAGCCTTTTGGATCAACGCTTATAATGCTTTAACAATAGATTTAATTATAAAAAACTATCCTGTAAAAAGTATAAAAGACATTAAAAACCCTTGGGAACAACGCTTATGGCAATTTGGTGACAAATGGTATAATCTTGAAGATATCGAGCATAAAATACTACGTAAAATGGACGAACCACGCATACATTTTGCTATTGTTTGCGCCTCTTACTCTTGTCCTAAATTACAAAACTCTGCATTTACAGCAGATAATTTAGAACAACAATTAACCTTGGCTACTCAAGAGTTTTTAAGTGATACAAACAGAAATGAAATCTCTAAAAACACATTAAAATTATCTAAAATATTTAGATGGTTTAGTAAAGATTTTGAGCAAAACGGAAGTTTGATTGATTTTTTAAACAAGTATACAGAAGTAACTATTTCAGCGAAAGCTAAAATTAGCTACAAAGATTACAACTGGGACTTAAATGACTAAAACCAACCTAATAAAACTTACGTAAATACAGCATGATAAGTATTATTATTCCGGTTTTAAACGAAGCTAAACATATTACAGAGGTATTGTATCATTTAATTGACAATGCCTCATTAAACACCATCCAAGAGATTATAGTTGTGGATGGTGGCAGTACTGATAATACTGTTTCAGTTATCCAATCATTAGGTTTAAATATTAAAGTTTTACATTCTGAAAAAGGTCGTGCTAAACAAATGAATCATGGTGCCAAAGCTTCAAAAGGAGATATCCTTTATTTTTTACACGCAGATTCTTTTCCACCTAACAGATATGACCAGTTAATTTTAGATGAAATTAAAAAAGGTAATAATGCAGGTTGTTTTAGGTTACAATTTGATAGCAACCATTGGTGGTTACGTTTTACTAGTTGGTTAACTCAGTTTTCTTGGCGAGCAAGTCGTGGTGGTGATCAAAGTCAGTTTATAACCAAAGCGTTATTTAATGATATTGGTGGTTATGATGAAAACTATATTATTTACGAAGACAATATTTTAATTAACGAACTATATAAACGTAAAGAATTTGTTGTGATTAATCAAAAACTTAAAACCTCAGCTAGGTTATATCAAAAACATGGCGTTTGGACACTACAATACCATTATTTAGTCATTTATATAAAAAAATGGTTTGGTGCTTCTGCAAAAGAGTTGCATAATTATTATTTAAATAAAATCTGTAAGCGTTAAAAACCTTTAATTTTATTTAGAAGAATTATAAGACGTACTATTTCGTCCTGTTTCGTTTGGATATAGCTTAGGCAAATTATCGCTTTGAAAAACGGTTTTGTCATCAATATTTACAGCTGAAACTTTACCAGTAAATGCAGCTCCTGTATCAATATTCCATACATTAATGGCTTGCATAGGTTGATCGAAGTTAAACCTAATCGTTGGTGTATGACCTATATAAATTTCGTGATAGTGCTTTAAACGTTTAGGAAATAACACAGAGTCTTTTTTTACTCTTTTATCCATAGTTACTGCCATTTCCCAAAGGGTTCTGTCAAAATATAAAGTCTCAGGATGCACTTCATTCTCTACGCCATGCATTGATGTAAATCCAGCATGTAAAAACAGTTGATTATTAGTGTTAAGATGATACAATTTCATTTGCTTAAAAAACTGTAAATGTATGGCTTTGTCTTCGTCTGAAAACGGATTATAACTTGCTATTGTACCTTCGCCTCCATTAACAAACCAAGCTTGATTTACGGTTTTATCTTCTAACCATTGTTCACACCAAACATCATGATTTCCTTTTATAAAAATACAATTGTATTGCTTAGAAAACTCAATTAAAAACTGTATAACCTGTGCAGATTCGCTCCAACCATCTACATAATCTCCTAAAAAAATAAAGCTATCATCTTCAGTCAAACCAATACGCTCTAACAATTGCTTTAACCCTTTTAGTCCTCCATGAATATCACCAATTACAAAGTTTCTGTTTGATGTCATATATTACTTTAATATTTAATTAAATTAAGACTGTTATTAAAAATATTGACCGATACCAAAGACCAAGCCTTGACCATCCTTTTCTGAAATTCCGTAACCATAATCTATTCTAAAAATAGCATTAAAAATAGATTTGTGTATAAAACGCAAGCCTACACCAGGAAACACTCGTAAGTTATCAGCATCACCAAAATCACCTAAATCTCCACCAGGATTTCGCCAACTTCCTGCATCTACAAACGCATTACCCTGTAGTGCAAACCAACCTTTTTCATATAACGTGTGTCTATACTCCGTGTTTAAAACGACTGCTCCTGTACCTCTATCAATGGTATTACCAACACCTCTAATATTTAAATTATTATCCACTGAAAATGGTGCAAAAGGGGTCTCGTCATTACTGGATAAACCTAATCTAACACGTGTTGCCCAATTCCCTCTTTGCCCTACTCTTTTGTAATAATTAAAATCATTCCATCCAATTAAAAATTCAGGTAAATCATCACTAGTAGACGTTACATATTGTACATTTAATTGACTTTTAAAACCCGAAACGTATTGGTAATTGTAATCTAGATTATTGTATTCGTAGATGGCTTTATACAGTAATTTATTAACACTTAATACTTGAGGAACATCAGGATTTGTTGCTCCTGACTGATATTCATATTCTTCTAAAAAAGAATTAATACCAAACTCAAAACGGTTATTAAAGTTAGGCTGATACAATCCTAAAACTTCAAAAGATTTATTTCTGTATCTATAATCTGAAGTGGTATTATCAAAAAAAACAGGTTCTAAGGTTTGTAAATCCTGATGATTAATTGCCAAACCAAACTGACGACTAAACAAATAAGGTGCTCTAAAATTTATACCATATGAACTGAATATGTCTTTTTGATAAAATCCACCAAAAATCATATTTTGACCTAAAAGATTAAACTCATACACTCCAAGTCTGTAAGCAAACTCGCCATCATTAGAAGTATACACATTAAAAGAAGGTATTATTGTAAAATTTTCTTCGATATTATAAAATACATTATAATCTCCATTTTCTGAAGGAAACACTTGATAATACGCATGAGAAACTGAAGGTAATCGTTTTAACAACTTAATATCTTCGTCCAACTGGATACTATCTAAAACTGCACCAGGCTTAGCATTAGCTACTTTTTTGATAAAACTAGATTTTAGCTTTTTATTGCCTTGTATTTTTAAATCAGTAATGTTTTGCGATTGCGCAATTGTAACTCCAAAAAAGGTTAAAACAAATAATAAATACTTCATTTAATTTACTTTATAATGTTCTTTAATAAGGGTTTCTGCAGGTTTATTTTGTGGTGTAAAACGGTTATTATCCACACCTCCAACTTTGTCATGATTTATAAACCATTTCCAGACAAAACCTCCTGCAAACCAGTCTTCTTTCCAGAAAGCTTCAAATAAAGCTTTGGTAGTATTAACCTGTGCTTCTAGATTTACTTTTTCTTCAATTCTATCTACAGTCCATGGTGCTTTACCTGCATAATCTACACTACGGTAACCAAACTCGGTAAACAAAATTGGTTTATTATATTTTTCAGTAAACTCTACTATTGTTTTTTTATGCTTTATCCAGCCCTTTAAACACTCTTCTACAGTAGGTGTTTTACTATCACTAACCGGAAAATAGGCATCAATACCAATATAATCTAATTGTTCCCAGAAAGGTGTTTTTGTATACTCATTCCAATTAGCTGCGTAAGTTAATTTACCTTTATAAATAGCTCTGACCTTAGTAATTAAATTAATCCAATAGTCTGGTCGCTGTTCCACAAAGTTCTCTAATTCTGTACCAATACAAAAAATTTCTGCTTTTGTATCTTGAGCCACTTGAGCAAAATCTAGAATATATTTAGTGTAAGTTTCTTCTAAGATTTTCCAATCCGCTTCGGTTTTCATTGTTATAAAACCAGTAAACTCGCCATGCCAAACCCAAAGTTGTGGTTTAAGCATGATTTTAATGTTATCTTTTTTTAAGGCATTTACATATTGTTTGCCACCTATTTTAGTCTTACCAAACCATTGTCTTTCGGCTCCATAACTAACCTCAGGATGAGCTAAATCTTTAATAACACCAAAAGGCATAATGGCAGCATAATTGGCATTAACATTTAAAAGTGGATTGATATTTTGCTGAGTAATACTATCTCTGTGCGCCACAAAACTTACTCCGTTTATTTTTTTGTCTTGTGCTGTACAAGATTGAAGTAAAATTGCAATAAGTAAAAGCTGAATAAAGCGCATCATGTTTTTTTACTAAATATAAATAAATCCCGCTTTTCAGCAGGATATATTTACTTTTATATTACTATTTAATTATTAAAACAAGGCTCTTAAACCAATATTAAAAGATTGTCCTAAACCAGTATTGCTTCCTCTAACAAATTTAGAGTATAAAGTTTCAATATTTAACACATCACTAATTTGGTATTTTGCTCCTCCTCCAACTGCAGTAAAATCTTGTTCAAAATCATTACCTGTATCTATACGTTGTGAGTGTTGTACTAATCCTAAAACGGTAAATTTAGAACTCGGGAAATAACTTAAAAACAAACCTGGTGTTAAGCTTAAACTGTTATTAGCAAAACTATCTTCTTTTTTACCAAAGTGATATTCTGTATTAAGCTCTGTAAATAATTGCCATTTAGAGTTGAAATTGTAATCATAAAAAAAACGATTTTGAAACGTAAACCCTTTTTGGTCTAAAAACACTCCGTTTTCACTTTCGTTATCAACTAAAGGAATATGAAACGCGGTCTGGATAGTAAAATTACTAACACTTTTTATAGGATTAAATTTAACTGCAGGCGCAAAAGAGGTAAAACCAGAACGTGCTGTATTTGATTCACCATCAAATTTAAACACATCTAAAGCATCACGATCTCCAATAACATTAGACCTAAACTCTAATAATAAACCAACATTAAAGCGGTTGTTAGCACTAATACCTGTAAACACATCTACGGTTGATGTAAAATAAGTTTCTCTAGCTTCTGCACCAGATGTAAACGTACTTTCTGTTTGTGTATAAAGGTTATTAAAAAACTTAATATCCCATTGGCCTTGGCTTAATAATTTTGAAGGTGTGTAGGTTTGAATATTACTTCCTGAAGTGTCATCATCTTGAGAAAAACCAGTTATTGAAGTTGCAATAGCTATTAGTAGTAAAGTTAGTTTTTTCATGCTTTTTTTTGTTTTGCTTTCCGCGAAAGCGTTATATTTTTTTTTATTGTTTATTAAGTTTCCAGTTATAAGAAAAGTACTTTAACTTATAATTTTCAGGTATTGTATTGGCTCTGTATTTATTTATAAATTGAATTTCGGTCATACCATTTTGTACAAAATCTTCATTGTACCATTTCATGATTTCAGAAGCCTCAACTGTTTTCTTTTTGTCGTTTACCTTCACAAAATAATCACTATTTAACGCTAATTTTGTTTGCTGCTCTAATTGCGCATCAAGCGTTTTTGGCAAATAAGCATTAGCAATTAAAGGCGGACAACCATTGGCACCACAAACAAGTACAAAATGAAATCTTGCATCATTAAACTTGGCTCTTAACAATTCATTTTCAATGGTGTTTAATGTCACCTTTTGTCCTGCTAAACTGTACGTTGTTTTATCAAAAAAACCAGCTTTATCCAATGGTGAAGCTATCGGATAATTATCAACAATCCCTTTAATAACAGACAAATTATAAGCATTAATCCAAAAAGCTTGATAGTTTTTAGCATCTGTTTGGTCTACAATAATATGATCTGCAATAGTTAAAATTGTGTTTAAACTAACCACGTTTTCCTTAACTGCTTTATAATCTACTTTACCTTTAACCACGTAGGATTTTAAAAAGGCGTCTGTTTGTGTAAAAAAGTCGTTAAGGGTTTGCGCTTTCGCGGAAAATAATCCGCTGACAACAAGGACTATTATTAGGCTATTTTTAATCATTATATTGGTTTTTAAATCTTTGTAACATTAATTAAGTCTTAACATTTAACAAAAACTTTCAAACAAATAAAAAAAAAAATTGACGTCTCAATGTTTTTCAAAACCTTACAAACACGAGTAATTTAAACCCATTCTAAACTACTAATCCAATTAAGTTTTTAACTTTAAAAACGACAGACTATCTAACAATCTCAATTTATGGAACACATCGTCATTATAGGAAACGGAATTTCTGGAGTTACTCTAGCAAGACACGTCAGAAAATTATCAGATAAAAAAATTACTATCGTTTCTGCTGAAACGGATTACTTTTTTTCACGTACAGCCTTAATGTATGTTTACATGGGTCACATGAAGTTTGAACACACTCAACCTTACGAAAATTGGTTTTGGGAGAAAAACCGTATTGAGCTTAAAAAAGGTTATGTCAATGCTATAGATACTGATAACAAAACACTCCACTTTACTGAAGGTGATGCAATGTCGTATGATAAATTAGTAATTGCCACAGGAAGTAAACCTAATAAATTTGGTTGGCCAGGACAAGATCTAAAAGGTGTACAAGGCTTATACAGTAAACAAGACTTAGATAACATGCAGCAAACTGCACCAGATAACAAAACTTGTAAACATGCTGTAATTGTTGGTGGAGGATTAATTGGTATTGAAATGGCAGAAATGCTAAATTCAAGAGACATACCAGTTACTTTTTTAGTTAGAGAGACTAGTTTTTGGAATGGTGTTTTACCTGAAGGCGAAAGTCAAATGATTAACAGACACATTAAAAATCACCATATTGATTTAAGATTAAACACTAATCTAAAAGAAATCAAATCGGACGAAAACGGAAACGTAAAATCCATAATTATTGAAGAAACAGGAGAAGAAATAACTTGTAACCTTGTTGGACTGACTGCTGGAGTATCTCCAAACATTTCATTTTTAAAAGACTCTAAAATTGAAACCAAACGAGGTGTACTAGTCAATCGTTATTTAGAAACTAACATCAAAGATGTATATGCAATTGGAGATTGCGCTGAGCAACACGAAGCTATTGGTAACAGACGTCCTATTGAAGCGGTTTGGTACACAGGACGTATGATGGGAGAAACTTTAGCACAAACCATTTGCGGAAATAAACTACAATACAAACCAGGACATTGGTTTAATAGTGCAAAATTTTTAGATATCGAATACCAAACTTACGGTTGGGTTTTTGGAGAGCGTGGACGTCCTGAATATGAAAAACATTTCCATTGGAAACATGAGGATGACACCAAATGTATAACCGTAGCTTACAATAAAGACTCCAGGACTTTTTTAGGCATTAACACTTTTGGTATCCGAATGCGACACGAAACTTTTGATACTTGGTTGACAGAACAACGTGATGTAGATTACGTAATAAATAACTTAAAAGAAGCCAATTTTGATCCAGAATTTTACAAACATTTTGAGCAGGATATCCTAAAGGCATACAACAAACAACTACAAACAGTATAACAACATCCCAATATGAGTAATAAATTAAATCATAGTATGTCATTAGCATCACCAGATGCGTTTCATATATCAACAAAACAAAAATTTGCGTTAGGTATTGGTCTTGTTGGACTATTAATTTTGGCATTAGCCTTATTTAACGTCAATCTACCAAATACAGCATTATTTTTAACGCTAGCATTAGGATTGATTACAGTTGGTGTTATTATATATTCTAGAGAAGCGTATTTAACCAAATTAGAAGGTATAAAAAATGACGGAGTTTGGTATAAATCCATTTCATCTAGAGGATTTTGGGGTTGGGCTTTAGGTATCATACTAACCAGTTTTTATATTGTATTATACTTTTTTCCTGAATATTTAGGTTTAGGTAAAGATGGTGCAGCAAACACTGGTTTAATTAGATTATTCGACCCTTTAAGCAATTTATTAAGTGGTAGAAATGCTAGTCAATGGTTTGTCTATGGTACATTATATACCATTGCCATTTTAGCATTTGGTTACAAATACATTTTAAAATATAGACATAATCGCTATCAGCAAATCCGAACTGTTTCTGTTATGTTTTTTCAGTTAGGTTTTGCTTTTTTAATCCCAGAATTCATGTACGTCATGGATAATGATTTACCTTATTATGATCTTAAAAGCGTTTGGCCATTAAACTATTACATTTTTGATGAGTGGTCTGTAAAAGGCTTTTTATCTAATGGTAATTTAGGACTAGCATTAATCATTTTTGGGATAGCTTCAACCTTTATCATTACTCCTATTTTAACATACAAATACGGAAAACGCTGGTATTGCTCATGGGTTTGTGGTTGTGGTGGATTAGCAGAAACCGCAGGAGATAGTTTTAGACATTTATCTTCAAAAAAACTTTCTGCTTGGAAGCTAGAGCGATGGTTAATTCATACTGTTTTGGTATTTTCTGTAGTGATGACAACAGCAATGGTGTATAGCTATTTAGGCAAAGACAGTAATAATTTTTGGCTAACACGTGATGTTTTTATCATTTCTGTAATAGCTTTTTTAACCATCATATTTGCAGGTGTTATGTATTTTAGAGGTAAAGAGCTTGGTAAAGATGCTAAAGCTGGTGCAATTGGTTATGCTGTTGTAATTGCTCTGTTATTAATTATGCACTTTACATCTACAACCGATCACTTATTTTTTGTAAAAGGTAGTGCTTTAAGATCTACTTATGGAATCTACATAGGCTCCATATTTTCAGGAGTTATCGGAACAGGTTTTTACCCAATTTTAGGTAGCAGATCTTGGTGTAGATTTGGATGTCCTATGGCAGCTATTTTAGGATTTCAACAACGTTTATTTTCAAAATTCAGAATCACAACCAATGGTGGACAATGCATCTCATGTGGTAATTGCTCAAACAGTTGCGAAATGGGAATTGACGTACGTGCCTATGCGCAAAAAGGAGAAAACATTGTACGTTCAAGTTGTGTTGGATGTGGTGTTTGTAGTGCTGTTTGCCCAAGAGGTGTTTTAAAATTAGAAAACGATACTATGGATGGACGTATCAATCCAACAGAAGTCTTATTAGGTAATGATGTTGACTTAATGGATTTTGTAAACAAAAAATAAAATGAAAACCTTTGTACTATATTGCTTTATTGTTTTGGGTTATAACGCTTACGCGGAAAAAACTTACGTAAGGACGTATTACGATAACGGTAACCTATTGTCTAAAGGTTGGACTAGCGATAATAACAAAATAGATTTTTGGATTTATTACTACCCAAACGGAAGCATTAAAGAAAAAGGAAACTATAGTTACAACCTTAAAACAAGTTATTGGATAGAGTATCATGACAATAAAACAATCAAAGCTAAAGGCAATTATAATAAAGGCTTAAAAGAAAAGTATTGGACTTACTATCACAATAACAACACCTTACACAAAGCTGGCAATTATCTTCATGGTAAAACCAGTGGTTACTGGAAAACATATTATAAAAATACCTACTTAAAAAGTCAAGGTCTTTATATAAATGGAGTAAAAAATGGCTACTGGAAAACCTATTATGACAATTCAAAAACTAAAAGCGAAGGACATTATTTAAACGATTTAAAAAATAAATTCTGGAAATTCTATCATAGCAACTCAGTAATTTCTAAATTTGGAAGCTTTAACCAAAACCTAAAAGTTGGCTACTGGCAATATTTCCGCGAAAGCGGTAAAAAAGAAAAGGAAGGCCATTACATAACTGATAAAAAGGTAAAATGGTGGCTATTTTATGATCAAAACGAAAAAATTAATCATAAATGTCAACTTAAAGACAATCAAAAAAACGGATATTGTCTTATGTATAAAAACGAAGCGTTAATATCTGCAGTAAAATTTAAAGCAGGACAAAAAATAAAAGAATGGACCGATTTAAAGTCCTTTAAAAAAGAAAATAAATTAAGCGACCTTAAATGACCAAAATAAAAGTCATCATTCCTGCCTACAATGAGCAAGATTCTATTGCAAACGTTATAAACGATATTCCTAAATTAGTTGATGAGGTGATTGTAGTTAGCAACAACTCGACAGACTTAACAGAAGCTAATGCAAAAAACGCAGGCGCAACTGTTTTACAAGAAAACAATAAAGGCTACGGTTATGCTTGCTTAAAAGGTATGGATTATATCGCTAAACAAGATAGTAAACCTGATATTGTGGTGTTTTTAGATGGAGATTATAGTGACTATCCGGAAGAATTAACCAAAATTGTAGCGCCAATTATAGATCAAAATATGGATTTTGTTATTGGTGCACGTGTTAAAAACTTAAGAGAAGAAGGTAGTATGATGCCACAACAAGTGTTTGGTAATTGGTTAGCAACAACCTTAATGTCACTTTTTTTTGGTGCTAAATTTTCAGACTTAGGACCATTCAGAGCTATTAAATATGATAAGCTTCTAGCTTTAAACATGGTAGACAAAACCTATGGTTGGACGGTAGAAATGCAACTAAAAGTATTAAAGCAAAAACTAAGCTATATAGAAGTCCCTGTAAACTACAGAAATAGAATTGGTGTCTCAAAAGTTTCAGGAACAATAAAAGGTAGTATATTTGCAGGCGTTAAAATACTAACGTGGATTTTCAAATACAGTTTTAAAAAGTGATTCTCGAAACCATTACCATTATTATTTATAGCATTGCGCTAGTACTTATTTTCATGTATGCTTTGGCACAATTAAACCTACTATTTAATTACTTATCAGCAAAAAAGAAAGAAGAAAACGGACCAAAATTTAACTTTAATAATTCGGAAGAAATTCCGTTTGTAACTATTCAACTTCCTGTTTTTAACGAGTTGTATGTTATGGATCGTCTATTGGATAACATAGCCTTAATGGACTACCCAAAAGACAAATTAGAAATCCAAGTTTTAGACGACTCTACGGATGAGACCGTTGCTACAACCAAAGCTCACGTTGACCAACTTAAAGCAAAAGGGTTAGATATTACACATATTACCAGAACTAACAGACAAGGTTTTAAAGCAGGTGCTTTAAAAGAAGGTTTAGAGATAGCAAAAGGAGAATATGTTGCTATTTTTGATGCCGATTTTTTACCAGAACCAAATTGGCTTAAAAAAACAATTCCGTTTTTTAAAGATCCAGAAATTGGTGTGGTACAGACACGTTGGGGACACATTAACAGAGATTATTCTACATTAACAAAAATACAAGCATTTGCCTTAGATGCACACTTCACTTTGGAGCAAGTTGGACGTAGTAGCAAAGGACATTTTATTAACTTTAATGGTACAGCTGGTGTTTGGCGTAAAGACTGTATTTTAGACGCAGGAAACTGGGAAGGTGACACCTTAACAGAAGATTTAGATTTAAGTTACAGAGCGCAACTTAAAAATTGGAAATTTAAATATTTAGAAGACGTTGAAACTCCAGCAGAGCTTCCGGTGGTAATTAGCGCAGCAAGATCACAACAGTTTAGATGGAATAAAGGTGGTGCCGAAAACTTCCAAAAAATGTTTGGACGTGTGGTTAAAAGTAAAAATATTACAGCAAAAACTAAACTTCACGGATTATTACACTTACTAAATAGTACTATGTTTTTAAACGTATTAATTGTTGGTATATTAAGTATCCCAATGTTGTACATTAAAAACGAATACGCACACCTAAGACCATACTTTTACGTCATGAGCTTTTTTGTAGTTAGTACAATCATATTTTTTGTGTGTTATTGGGTTATGTATAAGCAAAGTCATGGTAACACATTTAAAGACTTTTTAAAATACATTGCACTATTTTTTACGTTTTTCTCAATAGCTATGGGCTTTTCATTACACAATTCTATTGCAGTATTAGAAGGTCACGTTGGTAAACGTAGTGAGTTTGTACGCACACCAAAATTTAATATTAGCACACTTAAAGATAGTTGGAAAGGCAATAAATATTTACGTAAAAATATATCCATTAATGTGATTTTTGAAGGTGCATTAATGCTATACTTTGCGTTTGGTATGTATAGTGCTTTTGTGGTTGGAGATAAAGGTGGAGACTTCGGTTTATTTCCATTTCACTTAATGTTAACCGTAGGCTTTGGATTTGTGTTTTTTAAATCCCTAACCTCTAAAGCATAGTATTTTGGGCGTTACCATAAGGGTCGCGTCTTACATTATATCTTTTCTGCGACGCAGTTTTATATTAATTCAAAATTGTTTTTAACACAAACTCTTTGTAAACAGCAAAGATTTGTTGTAAACTATCGCAAAAAAGGATGCCATTTCAACCGCTAACGCAGGACGCATCATGCTTAATACATATTTATTAAAAACTAACAAACTAACACTACTGCTAATACTAGCTAGCTTTTGTTTGTATGGCGTGTTTGCATATGATATAGCAAGAATAGACCACACCAATCTAATATCCATATATACTGTATTATTTGGATTATTTCTTAAAATACTAAATAATAACAAAAATAGTTTTAAGCTTTTAGTTGCAATAGCAATCATTAGCAGATTAATCTTTTTAATAGCAATCCCTAATTTATCACAAGATTTTTACCGTTTTATTTGGGATGGACGCATGATATTACAAGGCTTTAATCCTTACTTACATACACCTGCAAGTTTTATAATATCAGGAAACTATCCTGTTGATCAAGCACAACAATTAGTAACAGGTATGCAAGCGCTTAACGCTAGCCACTACTCCAACTATCCTCCAATAAATCAATTACTTTTTACGCTAGCTAATTTATTCTCTTCTTCAAGCATTCTGGGATCAGTAATAGGATTAAGACTTATAATAATAGCTGCAGATATCGGAACCCTATATTTTGGAGCCAAACTATTAAAAAGACTAGGACTAAAACCACATAAAATATTCTGGTATACCCTAAACCCATTTATTATAATAGAACTAACAGGGAATTTACACTTTGAAGGTGTCATGATATTCTTTTTAATACTAAGCTTATACTTATTACATAAAAACAAATGGCAATGGGCTGCTGTAGTCTTTGCGCTGTCAATTTCAACAAAACTAGTTCCTCTTTTATTTTTACCGTTATTTGTAAAATGGTTTAGAGTTAAAGACAACCATTCCAAAATTGATTTTAAAAAACTAATTTGTTTCTATTTAATAATTGGCGTCTCTACATTAGTATTATTTACACCATTTTTTTCAATGGAATTTGTAAACAACTACTCCAAAACTGTAGGTTTATGGTTTGGAGATTTCGAGTTTAATGCAAGTATATATTACATCGCTCGAGAGGTTGGTTATTTAATTACTGGATACAATCAAATAGCAATAATTGGTAAAATATTACCTATAATAATTTTTACCTCAATTTGGTACATAGCACTAACCAGACAAAACCAAAACTTTATAACATTGGTAAAAAGTATGCTTATTGCTTTTACAGTATACTTATTACTAAGTACAACCGTACACCCATGGTACATTGCATCCATTTTATTGCTTTCTATATTTACAAACTACAAGTATCCATTATTTTGGAGTTTTATAATCATAATAAGTTATTTAGCATATGCCAATGCAGATAACATAGAAAATTTATGGATTATAGGCTTTGAATATCTTGTGGTTTTCACAGCACTATTGTGGGACGTATTAAAACAAAAAAAGCTTCTCTAACAAAAAAAGCTTCTCTAACAAGAGAAGCTTTTTAACTTTGTACAGGCGGAGAGACTCGAACTCTCACACCTCGCGGCACTAGATCCTAAGTCTAGCGTGTCTACCAATTCCACCACGCCTGCAACTTATACCCGTAATTTCGGATTGCAAATATAAACAATAGTTTGAATATTCATAATAACTTCAAACAAATAATTTTCATTTTTGTATTTTTACATAAATTCAATCTATTTTCATGAAAAACATAAAGTCTTACGTCCAAGAAAACAAGCAACGTTTTCTTGACGAATTAATAGAATTACTTAAGATTCCGTCAATCAGTGCGGATTCTGCTTATAAAGAACATACCATTAACACCGCAGACGTTGTGGCAAAAAGCTTAAAAGACGCTGGTTGTGATGTGGTTGAAATTTGCGAAACAGAAGGCTATCCAATTATTTACGCACATAAAATAATTGATAAAGACTTACCAACCGTTTTAGTTTATGGTCATTATGACGTACAACCGCCAGATCCATTAAATTTATGGACCTCTCCTCCTTTTGAGCCTGTTATAAAAACAACAGATTTACATCCAGAAGGCGCTATTTTTGCACGTGGTGCTTGTGACGACAAAGGGCAAATGTACATGCACGTCAAAGCAATGGAGTTTATGACAAAAAACAACACTTTACCTTGTAACGTCAAGTTTATGATAGAAGGTGAAGAGGAAGTTGGAAGTGTTAACCTTGCTAAATTTGTAAAGCAAAACCAAGACAAATTATCTAACGATGTGATCTTAATTAGTGATACTGGTATGATCGCACAAGACACACCATCCATTACAACAGGATTACGTGGTTTAAGTTATGTTGAGGTAGAAGTTACAGGACCAAATCGCGATTTACACTCAGGATTATATGGTGGTGCAGTTGCCAATCCAATTAATGTGTTAACTAAAATGATTGCCTCATTACACGATGACAATAACCATATTACCATTCCTGGTTTTTATGATAATGTAGAAGAGTTATCTTTAGACGAGCGTGCACAAATGGCAAAAGCTCCGTTTTCATTAGACAAATACAAAGCAGCTTTAGACATTGATGCTGTATACGGAGAAGAAGGCTATACAACCAACGAGCGTAACAGCATTAGACCAACCTTAGACGTTAACGGTATTTGGGGTGGTTATACTGGAGAAGGCGCAAAAACAGTAATAGCAAGTCAAGCATTTGCAAAAATATCGATGCGTTTAGTCCCAAACCAAGATTGGGAAAACATCACAGACCTATTCAAAAACCATTTTGAAAGCATTGCACCAAAAGGCGTTAAAGTAAAAGTAACACCTCATCATGGTGGACAAGGTTACGTAACTCCAATAGACAGTGTGGGTTACCAAGCAGCAAGTAAAGCCTATCAAGAAACCTTTGGAAAAACACCAATACCACAACGTAGTGGAGGAAGTATTCCAATTGTAGCTTTATTTGAGCAAGAACTAAAAAGCAAAACCATTTTAATGGGCTTTGGTTTAGATAGCGACGCAATCCACAGTCCAAACGAACATTTTGGAGTATGGAACTACTTAAAAGGAATCGAAACTATTCCATATTTCTATAAGTACTTTACAGAAATGCATAAATAATAATTAGGGTGTCACCACCTTTTGCTTTAAAAGAGGCAAAAGGTGGTCGCGTCATCCGTTATATCTTTATTTTGCTGCCATATATGGCAGCAAAATAAAGGATGCCACTACTACCGCTTAAACAACCAACCAAAGTGAAAGACCAACATTTAAAGCACGTATTAGCATTAACCTTTGCCACACTACTAATTAGTACATCTGGTAGTTTAGGGCGTTATATAAGCATGCCTGCACCAGTAACCATTTGGTGGCGTAGTTTTCTAGCATTATTTTTATTATTAAGCTATTGCAAATACAAAAATATTACCCTAAAAATAAATTCTAAAAGAGACTTGGGTGCTTTTGTGTTAAGCGCCTTATTTATGGCTTCGCATTGGATTACTTACTTTATAGCACTGCAATTGTCAAGTGTAGCTATTGGTATGTTAGCCTTATTTACATTCCCTATAATGACAGCCTTTTTAGAACCCTTATTTTCTAAAACAAAATTTGATTACATGCACCTTTTATTAGGCGCAATGGTCCTTTTAGGAATTTATATCCTCTCTCCAGAATTAGACTTTCAAAATGACTCCGTAAAAGGGATTCTGTTTGGACTATTATCTGCCTTCTGTTATGCTATGCGTATTTTAATACTTAAACAATACGTAACCTCCTACCATGGTAGCAGTCTAATGTTTTTTCAATTATTAATAATAAGCATCATTTTATTACCTGCCTTATTTTTATACGACACTTCTAATATAAGTACACAGTTTCCGTTTGTAATCATTCTAGCATTAGTAACTACAGCAATTGGCCACACCTTATTTATTCAAAGTTTAAACCATTTTAAAGTCAGTACAGCAAGTATTATTGGTAGTACGCAACCAATATTCGGTATTATAATTGCCTTTTTCTTTTTAAACGAAATTCCTACTTGGAACACTTTTTTTGGTGGAATTTTAATCTTATCAACGGTTATTATCGAGAGTTTACGCTCTAGAAAGTAGTGACTAATCTATACTTGTCATAAAAAACAGCTTAATAAAAAGTCTTTATTTAGGCGTGCCTTTTTTGTGATAACATAGTTATTTCCGTTTGGGGTGAGATCCTGAAACTAGTTCAGGATGACCTAGTGTAAGTGACAACATATGCAAGATCATTCAACCCTAACTTACTCAAAATGTAACACAAACTGTACTTTCTTTTATAAATAAAAACACAAAAAAACAACTCTACATTTGTAGAATCGAATTTTTATTCTACATTTGTAGAAGTTAATCTAAACTTGTAGACATGCAATTATCAAAAACGGAAGAAGAATTAATGAATCATTTATGGAAACTAGAAAAAGCTTTCATGAAAGATTTACTAGAAGCCTATCCAGAACCAAAACCAGCAAACACAACCGTTGCAACGTTATTAAAACGTATGACTGACAAGGGTTTTGTAGATTACATAAAGTTTGGAAACTCTAGACAATACTTCCCTTTAGTAAAGAAAAAAGATTACTTTTCTAAGCATGTAAATGGCTTGATTAAAAACTTTTTTAACAATAGCAGCTCACAATTTGCGTCGTTTTTTACAAAAGAAACCGATTTAAGTAAAAATGAATTAGAGGAGTTAAGAGCAATAATTGACAACGAAATTAAAAACAAGTAATCATGGAACTATTACTATTAAAATCCAGTGTTTGCCTTTTGGTTTTACTATTGTTTTACAAAATAGCTTTAGAACCATTAAGTGTGCATAAATTTAAAAGAGTTTATCTATTGGTTGCTGTAGCAATAGCAGCTATCATACCTTTTATAACATTTGTAAAATATGTACAACCTAATTTTGATAACTCATCATTAATTTTTGATACATCACCAACAATACCATTAGACACAAATTTTAAAATAGTAGAAGAAACCAACTACTTATTTATCATATTATGGAGTATTTATGCTTTAGGAGTAGGTTTATTTTTTATTAGATTTTGCATTAATCTGTTTCAAATAATTTCAAAAATCAGAAAACATACTAAAGTTAAAAGTAAGTCTTTTATCAATGTTTTAATGGAACAAATAGAAGTTCCGCATACGTTTTTTAATTTCATCTTTTTAAATAAAAACAAGTTTGAAAATAATCAAATTCCACCCGAAGTCTTACTTCACGAACAAACACACGCTAAACAAAAACATAGTTTAGACATCATATTTATAGAGCTACTTCAAGTTATGTTTTGGTTTAACCCATTAGTATATTGGCTAAAAAAAGAAGTAAAACTTAATCATGAATTTTTAGCAGATCAAGACGTTATAAATCAAGGGGTCGACACTAAAACTTATCAAACAATTTTATTACAATTCTCGTCTAATCAACAAGAATTAGCATTAGCAAATGCTATCAATTATTCATCAATCAAAAAACGTTTTACACTTATGAAAACACAAACACCCACAAAAACAAAATGGATACGTAGCGTATTGCTATTACCATTATTAGCGCTATTACTTTATAGTTTTAGTAGCACGAAAGAAGTTGAAAAAGAAGTAATTCCTAAAATGGTTTTTCCAGAAAAAAATCAAAAAAATAATTCAATTAAAACGGATAGTCTAAAAGCAAATTATTCAACAACACCTATTTTAGAAATAAATCAAAATCCATTTGAACTAAAATTAAATGGTAAGGCAACAAACTTTAAAGATTTAAAAGAAGATTTAGGAAAAATTACAGGAAATAACAAAACTGATTTAGAAATAAACTCTAATGGAAATGCAATTGACCTTGAATTAATTAAAAACTTATCAGAAGTTTTAAAACCAATTGTTAAAAATATTGTTCTTATAGATGGAATTAAAATAACAGATAATCAAAAATTTATTAAGACTGATAAAAACAGTGGCTTTATTACCCAAAACCCAACGCTAAAAATTAACGGAATAGCATGTGATGGTTGTACACTTAACTTATCAAAAAAAGGAATAGCAGAGTTAATTTTAAGCACAACTAACCAAGAAGATATAACTAACTTTAAGTTAAAAATCCCTGGGATTAAAACATTATTTAACGAAGGTAACATGCCTAATAATGAAACTAGACAATATGTTTTAAAAACAAAAAAAGGTGATATTATTCAACTATTTGATATTAAAACAAAATCCAACAAATTTAAGCCTGTTATTATAAAAGTTGTGGACAAAAATGATGAGAACTATTCAGAATCACCTAAAGTTAAAAAAGGAGACGCGTCTAGTATTCCACCACCTCCTCCACCTCCACCTGTAAATCCAAATGCAACACCAGAGGAGAGAGAAAAACAAGAACGAGTTATAAAAAAATACTATAAAGAAAATAAAATCATAAAAGGTAAAGTTTATAAAAACCCTCCTCCACCTCCAGCTCCTTTAAATTCAGATACTGAAACAGGATTTATAAACATTAATGATGAGGCTTATTTTTTTGTAACAACAAAAAACAAAACTAAGTATTATAACAAATCAGGAATTGAAGTCGACAAAAAAGGGAATAAATTATCTAATATTCCAACAGATGGTAGCAAAGTAATTCCTGGTCAAAAAATAACTAAAGTTTATAAAGACGGTAAAGTTTTTATTAAATTTAAAAAAACTTGGAAGGATGATGACTTAACACTTCCACCTCCACCACCTCCAATGAAAACTACAGATCACATTATTAGTATGGCAAAAAAAGACGCTTCATTTTATTATAATGGAGAAGCCATTACCTCTGATAAGGCTTTAGATTTAGTTAAAAATAATTCAGAATTAAACATATCATCACATACAAATAACGGTGTATCCACTGTACATCTGTCAGAAAAACCAATTAAAACGGTTAATGGTAAAGTTGTAAACGAGTAACATATGTTTTTAGATAAAAATAGCTTCATTAATTTGAAGCTTTTTTTTGACTTAAACTGTAACAAAATCAAACATTTAGCGTTCTAATAGATAATCAGTCCTGAGCTTATCTAAGTATCATCAATCAAAATCAATCACATCATGTTAAAACAATTTTTTATTATCTGTTCTGGAGCAGATACAGATATTCTAAAAACCGCTTCCATTGGCGAACAAAACAAATATGCGGGAATAGGCGCAACCGTATTTTTTACAGCAATAATGGCTTTTATAGCTTCTAGTTATGCACTTTACACTGTTTTTGACAACGTATACATGTCCATTGGATTTGGATTAGTCTGGGGACTTTTAATTTTTAATTTAGACCGCTTTATTGTATCAACCATTAAAAAAAGAGGCGATTTTTTAAACCAATTACTGCAAGCAACGCCTAGATTAATTTTAGCTTTAATTATAGCTATAGTCATCTCAAAACCTTTAGAGCTTAAGATTTTTGAAAAAGAAATCAATCAAGTATTACTGACAAAAAAAAATGCAATGACCCTTCAAAATCAAGAGGATATTGCCTTACAGTTTTCACCAAAAGAAAATGAATTAAAACAAAACATAGTCAACCTTCTAAATGAAATAACAACAAAAGAAGCTGAAGTTAACACCCTTTACAACACATACATTACAGAGGCTGAAGGTACCTTTGGCACTAATAAATTAGGCAAAGGACCTGTCTATCAGGAAAAACGTGATAAACATGATACTGCTTTCGCAGAATTACAGCAACTAAAAACAGATAATAAAACAAAAATTGCAACTATTGAAAGTGAAATAAGTAAACTAAACTCGGATTATGAGCTACAAGTAGCCAACACACAACCCATTATTGATGGCTTTGATGGCTTAATGGCTAGAATAAATGCCTTAAACACCTTACCATGGCTACCGTCGTTTTTTATATTCTTATTATTTTTAGCTATTGAAACCTCTCCAATAATAGCGAAACTATTATCACCCAAGGGAGAATATGATTTTAAACTAGAAGATCAAGAAACAGCTATTAAAACGGTTGTTGAGCAACGTGTTCAAGAAAGAAAACTATCTGCGAAAGCTGACTTTAAAATAAATGATAAAATTTATACTAATTTATCTGAAGACGATGAATTGTATCAATACAAACGTAAAAAAGCTAGTCAACTAATGCAACTTCAAGCAGATGCTTTTTATAAACAACAACAAAAAGCGTTATAACAAAAAAGGCTTCAATTAATAATTGAAGCCTTTTTTATATGTTGTCATTAAGATTATAGTTTCTTAACGTACTCTGTAATAATAACGGTTAGTGTTGGTCCTACTTTACCTTCAATATAGGTAGCATTTTCACGATCTAATCTAATATTTCTTACTGCTGTACCTTGTTTAGCCACTTGACTAGAGCCTTTTATTTTAAGATCTTTAACTAATACAACACTATCTCCAGTTTCTAAAATTACACCATTACAATCTCTATGGATAATTTTATCCGCTTCATCTTTATGCTCATCCGTTAATCTAGCAATTGCTAAGTTATCATCGTCCAAGTACATCATGTCCAACAAATCTTTTGGCCAACCTTCGCCTCTTAATCGTTGTAACATTCTCCAAGCCATAATCTGAACAGCAACGTGCTCTGACCACATACTATCGTTTAAACACCTCCAATGGTTAACGTCCATCTCTGTGTTTTTTTCGATTTGGTCATAACAGTTAGCACATACCATTAAACAAGTATCAACAGTTTCGTTTAATGATGGCGGAATATTATATTGTCTTGTATCTACATTAGAAGTACACAACTCGCAATTAGAGTTACTTCTTTCTTTTAACATTTGTAAAACGCTCATATTTAATATTATTTGATGCGCACAAATATAGTAATTGCTTTGTGTTTAGCTATTAAAACTACAACTAAGATGCGTGTTGTATATTATTTACTGAGCTATCATCAATATATACCTCTAATAGTTTAGCGTTAGTAGAATTAAAAACGACTGCATTTGCTTTAGCTGGAATTAGTATGGTTTCGCCCATTTTTAAAGTTTCATGTTCAGTACCTATGGTAACTTCTACCGTACCTTCCACACACATAAATATTACAAAAGAGTCCAAGTTGTCATATGATTTTGCTTGAAGATTAGTAATATCCAAAATATTAGTTGTAAAGTATTCGCAATTAACCAAATTAGTCCTAGTGTTAGGTTTTATGCTATAACTAGCTTTACCGTTAGTATCAAATTGTTTTGTTGCTTGCTCAGCTAACTTAGTATGCAACTCTCTTTTTTGACCATTATCATCTACTCTATCCCAATCATATACGCGATATGTAACATCTGAAGTTTGTTGTATCTCTGCAGCTAAAACACCTGCTCCAATAGCATGTATTTTTCCTGCTGGTATAAAAAAACTATCGCCTTTTTTAACTTGTTCTCTGTTAAAAATAGCATCTACATTATTTGCATTTATATGGTTTAATACCTCTGGGTTTATTGTTTTATCTTTTAATCCTAATACAATATCTGCATTTTCATCACTATCCATTATGTACCACATTTCAGTTTTACCAAAACTATTATGATGCTTTTTAGCCATTTTATTATCAGGATGCACTTGTACAGACAAATCTGTTTTGGCATCTAAAAATTTAATTAGCAATGGAAAATCAAATCCAAAATTTGCAAAGTTATTTGCACCTAACAAATCTGCTTGATGTGTTGCAATTAATTGTTTTAAACTAGACCCTTTGTATTCACCATTACTAACTTCAGAAATATTTCCATTTACATCAGAAATCTCCCAACTTTCGCCAACATTATCTTTAGCAGTGTTTTTACCTAATAAAGTTCCTAGTTTGTTTCCTCCCCAAATTTTTTCTTTTAATATTGGATTGAATTTTATTGGATATACTTTCATAGTTCTGAATTTAAAATTTACTTAAATATTGTAGTTCGATAAACTGGTTTTTGACTTTTATTTTTTTTAAATAATCAATAATTGAAAACAAGCTTTGAAACAGAGATACTTTAATTTTACGTTTTTTAAGCTCTTCGATATTAAACTTAGATAGTAGTTCTTGATTTTCGTTTATGGCATCTATCAAACCATTTAAGCCATGATACTTGATGTTTAGCATATTTGCAGACACATATCCTAATTGATTTAAATTAAATTGGTTGGACATATATCTTGCTCCTGCTCTGACTGCCGAAATATCTGATTTAAACTTTTTAATATTTACTACAGACACTTCTGGACAAGCCTCTTTAATTTCGTCTAACATAACAGATGTATTATCCTTACTATCATTATCAACAAAACATAATTTTAAATTTGATGTGTTTCTTATTTTTTGAATAAAAAAAGAGGGGTTAATTTGTTTTTCGTTATTGTGAAAGATTATGATAATACCTGTTTTCATGATTTGGGGAAATTTAAAGATTAGGCTACATTAACTTTAGTTGCGACTGCTGCTTTTGAATTTTGTTTTTTATTTCTGTAAACCCAAGCAATTTGTCCTAATTGTCCAACAATTTTTACTGAGTCCTTCATTGATAATTTAGAACCATCTGCATGTATCCATCTTTTTAATGGTTGCTCGCATAGCATTGCTTTTGCTTCTTTTAATCCAAAATGGATACTCATTCTTTTAAAAATCTCTACATCAAAAATCCATTGTGTTACGAACTTTTTACCAAAAGCGATGTCAATTACATCTTTATGGAATATTTTAGCACCACATTGAGTGTCTTTAAAATCCATTTTTAAAATCTTTCTGATAATAAAGTTTATCGTTAAGCTAATTATTTTTCTTGCAGACTCTTTAGTAATATTTGCTCCCATTCTTGAAATTCGAGAACCACTTACAATTTTAAAATCTGTAGTTTCAATAGTTTTAACTAAATCATCAAAATCTGCTAAGTCTGTAGATAAATCTGCATCTAAAAATCCGATGTAGTCTAAATCTTCTTTTTTAGCCATATGCAACATTCCTAAACGTACAGCTTCAGCTTTTCCTCCGTTTTTCTCACAGTCATAAACTGTAATAAAATCTTCTCTTCCTTTTTGTAATTCTTTTAAAACTTCTAATGTTTTATCCTTACTTCCATCATTTACAAAACATAAATGATATCCTGAGTTTTTATCTATATAAGTAATAAACTCTTCACTTAGTAAACGCTCTTCTTCATTGTAACATGGGATCACAACACCTACGCAACGCTCTTGTATCATTACATCACTTTTAGTTACTATATTAGAAACTTCTGGTGCACCAATTAGACGTTTTACACGAGCACTAATTTCGTTTAAGCTTAATGGTTTTTTCATGTAGTCGTTAATACCTAATTCAAAACCTTCAGTAATAGTTTCATCTTTAGTTTCACCAGACAAAACCATTATTGGTGTTTGCGAGTTTTTAGTCAGTCTAATATGTTTTACAACTTCCAATCCAGATAATCCTGGCATATTGATGTCTACTATTACTAAATCTGGATTAAAAGATTCATATAATTCTAAACCTTTAACTGCATCTGTTTCGATTTTTACTTCGTAACCTAACTCTACTAATCTTTTTTGTAAAGGCAGTAATACTAATTGTTGGTCATCTATTGCTAAAACTTTCATAATAAGTGTATTTGTTTGTTGTTGATGGTACAAATGTACATGAGATAAGTGCCTTAAATTTGTAATTTAGTTTAACCTATAGCTAAGTGTCGACGAATGGTAGATTGCTGTAGATAATTAAAAATGGAAGCACTATTTTATTTATTTATCTTTACCATATATAATAGCGTAAGCTTTAAATGAAGGAAACCTCAAACAAATACTTAATCACAGCTATACTTTTAGCTTTAGCATTTCATGGTAGTGCCATATTTTTTACTTTGGAAACTACTTATGATGCGTTAATTCATTTGTTTTTTGCAGATCATTATGCTAATAGCTGGTTTGAACCTTGGAATTACGAATGGTATACAGGTTTTACCGTACAAAGTTATCCGCCTTTAGTACATCAATCCATTGGACTACTCTCCATGATTGGTGGTTTAAAGTTTGGAATGTTTAGTGTTGCTTTAATTGCAATTGTGCTGTTTGTGACTGGTACGTATCGTTTTTCTTTAATGATGACCGCTAATAAAACGGTAGCTGGTTATGCTTGTGTACTGGCAGTATTTAGCTCATCGTTTGTGGAGACGCTTCATATTTTTGGACAATTACCCAGTATTGTTGGTGTGTCTGTATTAATGCATGCCTTACCCGAAATTTACTTATGGTTAAAAACAGGTGAAAAATGGTATTTAGCAACCTCCTTATCTTTAATAGCAGTAACGGTAACTTCACATCATGTAACGCCAATTTTTGGAATGATCTTTTTTATCTTCCCTTTAATAGGAATGGTAATTATGGATGTTTCGCGAGAGCAAGTCAGCACCATGAAAGAAGTGACTTTCAAAATATTTTTGAATAGTTTTTTTAAACTTTTTAAACGTATTGTAAGTTTCGGGATGCTATCATTAGTCTTAATCGTTGGATGTATTTTTCCATATTGGCTAAACTCTAAAGCCAATCCAATTACTCAGGTTCCAATTCCGCATGGTTCTCGTGATAATTTCTTAGAAATCACATCCTCAGGATTAGTCTTCTTTTTAATTCCTTGGGGAATTTTACTAATATTATTACCCTATATTTTTTACAGATATTACAGTAAACGCTACTTGTTTTTTGGACTATCAATAACTATTTGTACCATTTTAGGAACTGGAGGAACTACTCCTGTACCACTAAAAATGTTAGGCGAAACTGCTTTTAATATTTTAACCTTAGATAGATTTACACTTTGGGCTTCTATATTATCCATTCCTTTAATGGGTGAATTTGTATATCGTTTTGTTGAAGGTGATTTAAAAGAACTTATTCAGTCTAAATTTGGTGCTGTTTACCATCGTATTATTGGCGGAATACTTGCTGGACTCATGGTATTTATGGTAGTTTTTACTATGAGTTTAAATTATTTTAGACCATCGCAGCCACAAAAAATTAAGATGTTGCCTATTGTTAATTTTTTAAATCAAGATGACCACGATAAATGGCGTTTTTTGACGCTAGGCTTTGGAGATCAAATGGCTTGGCTAAGCGCGCAAACTAATGCCATGACTGTAGATGGAAACTACCATTCTGCAAGACGATTACCAGAATTAACCACACGACCAATCGAGCGCTTAGAAAACTCAAAATTTAAAGGTGTTGCCGGAATTGGATCTTTACAGCAATTTTTAACAACGCCAGAGAAATACAATCTTAAGTACATATTTTCTAACGATAAGTTTTACGATCCCATCCTTTACTTTTGTGGTTGGCAGCGTTTACGACAATTAGAAAATGGAATTATGGTTTGGGAACGCCTTAACATTCCGCCAGTTTCTTCTATTTTACCTAAAGAAGATGTTGCCAAATGGGTTAAAATAATGTGGGGAATTATTCCGTTTTTAACCGTTTTAGTGGCATTTGTTTTAAATATTCAAATGCTTTGGGTTAACGCTTTAAAAACTCGCATAAAACCAGTTACCGAATTTTTAAAATTCCCAACGACCTATAATAAGTTTAATAGAAACGTTTTACGTATCACACACGTTTGGGCATTAATTCTAGCCATAGCTGTGTTTTATGGTATTTATTTGTTTTACTTAAAAAACGATTCGCAACGCAGTCCAGAAAATGCCATTATTGCCTACTATGATGCGTTAGATTTTAAAGAATTTGAAAAAGCACATAGCTTAATAGATCCCGAAAACAACTTGCCAATAGCACAATATATGCTAGAGATATCGGTAACCGATGGGTTGCTAAGTAGCTACGCAAAAATGGATGCTATCGAGACTGAAATAACTAAACATAACGACAGTACAGTATCGGCAAAAGTAACCAGCCAATGGATTACACCTTTAGAAAAAATTGAAAAAGTGGATTACAAATCGCTATCAAAACGTCAAGGCAAATGGTATTTACAACCTGACGATTTAAATAACGACTTACCACCTGATCAACTCTATTCTGATAATGCGACCAAGTATTTTAATCAAGGTAGACGTCGTATTACAACAGAAGCAACACACCATGAAGACGTGTTAAAACAGCCAGTTTTGGAGATCGTTTCAGCTAAATTAGTGCAGTATGATGGTAGTTATGCTATTATTGGAGAAGTCCAAAATGTAGACAATGTACCAGCAGATGTTATTTTAAAAGGCACCTTGTATAACGATAACAACAAACAACTAGCAACATACAACGCAAAGTACCACGTCAAGCATAAATTAATGCCTAAAGAGTCTAGTAGTTTTAGGATTAATTTTGAAGGTATTGCTTGGTCTAGAACACAAGATTCCATTCCAGACACATTTAATCCAGATGAATTTACTCCAGTTGAGTTTGAAGAGCAACCAACAAAATTTAACTTACAAGCAGCAGGAAATGTTTCGGGATCTGACTTGTACAAAAACGTTGTACTAAGTGCCATTAGCATTAAAGACAGTATTATAAACGGAAACTTATTTAATAGTGGTATCCAAGAGATTACAATACCTCAGCTTTTAGTAACTTACTATGATGAAAACAAAAACATGGTTTGGGTCGATCATTTATTTGTAAAAGAAGGTGTAAGGCAACAACGCAAACAAGATTTTGAATATCAGATTTTAAAGGACGGTAAAGTTAAAATCATAAATAGTGATATGAAAAATATTTTTGTAAATGGTTTACCAAATGATGCTATAGCTGGAAAAGTCGTTCCTAACAGAATTGAAAACCATAGCGATGCCCAATTACAAAAAATTGATCATCCTGATTTTAGTTATATTAAAATAGAAATTAACACATACATAGGAAGTCCAAATTAATGCTACTTAAACGCACATACATATTTGTTTTAGGTTTGATTTTATTATCATCGTTTGCTATTGTGCAACACAATGACGCTACTAACCCTATTCAATTAGTAACGACGCAAACAGATTATAATGTTGGTAAGCCAATTGTTTTAAAATTTACTGCTTCAGAAGGCGAAAAACCATTATTGTATTGTTCCAATAGTTATGGATCAACTTTAGTTTCGGCTACAGCCGAAGAAGGTACGCTTCAATATATAATTCCGGAAAACATAACCAAAAAAATTGGTGTGGTCAATTGGATAGTATTAGACAAAAATAAATCTGCGTCTGGTCAATTTAATATAAATCCAAAAGCAGAAGTTGCAACCATGGAAACTTATATTGGACCTCCAAGTATTGAGGCTGGAGCAACAGATTACACCATGTTGGTTGTTATACCTACAGATTCTTTAGACAATCCAGTGCCAACAAAAACTAAAGTTGATGCTAAATTTCAATTTTTAGCTTCAGAAGAAAAAGAGGTCATTTTTACAAAAAATTTGATTTCTTATAAAAACATTTATTCTAAAAAAGAAAGTGGACGCATGTTAGTGTCATCAGAAAGTTTAGGAGTTAATTCCAAAGAGTTTACCATTAATGTTTGGGCAGCAATTCCTACAGATTTTAAAATTTCGGCAAAAAGACCACATAATTACGCAGACGGAAATCAGGTTACCACGTTTAACACCACAGTAATTAAAGACAAGCAAGATAATGTGGTTAGCGATGGGACTTTTGTTACCTTTTTTATTACCAACACTAGTGGAAATATTTTAAAAACTACAGGTACAACAATTGAAGGAGTGGCACATGCAAAAATTATTCATCCTGATTTTAAAGACAACTGGAGCATTAAAGCCTATGTTGATGGCATGGCGGAAAGCGATACAATTACACTAAGTTACCAAAGTGTTATTGAAGATTTTGATGTTGCTTTTACTAATAAAAATCGTGAAATTTTAGTAGGTCCATTACAAAGTTTTATGAAGCAAATGATTCCGGATGGCTTGCACGTCAAACTTTTAATTTACAAAGACAATGTGCTTATTGACACCATTATAAAAACATCTTTTAATGGGTATGTTACTTTTAATTTAAAGCCTGCAGTTTACAAAAACGACACGTATAGTTTTAGTGTTGAAACCGCTGGAATAAATAAAACATTTAATAATAAAAAACTATGGTAGGTCTTAACAAAAACATACTACGTACCATATTAATAATCTCATATATTATGATTGTAGCCTTGATAATATCTGGTATTAGTGGGCTTTTTAGCTACTTAAACACTGGAGCAGACAGAAGCACAATGCTACATACCGAAATACAAAAAATAGAACAATATGCTCCAAAATTAATTTGGGAACCTTTACAAAACGAAGGTCGTCCAATGGATAACGAAAACTTAAATGCATTGCAAAATGACTATTTAGATGCTTGGTATGTTAAACAAGTAGCCTACAAAACCAACAAAACTGCTGGTATAAAAGATTATTACACAGATAGTGCCAGAGAAAATTTATATAGTTTTATTGAATTAAATAAAGCTGAAAACACAACTATTGAAGCCACAACATTAAACCACAATCCTACTTTAGAATTTTTTAGTGAAGATGGACAGTTGGCTGTTGTTACCGATAGAGATGTTGTAGAATATAAACGTGTTTTTAAAGCTGAAAAACTAGTCCTAGAAACAACAGAAACCTCAACTTATAAAATGGTGTTTTTATTAGAAGATGGTTTTTGGCGTATTAGACATCTTGTTAAAGAAAGAACTAAACCGTACTTACCAGAAATAGCAAAAATTGAAACTGATAGTTTAGTTATTAAAGGAATTAATTATTACCCAAAAGCGACACCATGGAATATGTTTGGTGACGCTTTCGCAAAAGACACAATTGCTAACGACTTTAAAATCATTAAAAATGCTGGTTTAAATTCGGTTAGGATTTTTGTGCAATATGATGACTTTGGAAAAGCTAAGGTTGATCCTAAAAAGTTAGAAAAACTAAAACACACTTTAGATGCTGCAGAAGAGCAAAACCTAAAAGTAGTAGTTACGTTATTTGATTTTTATGGTGATTATTCTGTAATGAATTGGACCTTAAACCAACGTCACGCAGAAACTATAGTGTCCACTTTTAAAGACCACAACGCTATTATTGCTTGGGATATTAAAAACGAACCTAACCTAGATTTTGAATCTAGAGGAAAAGATATGGTTATCGCTTGGTTGGACAATATGATTGACTTGGTAAAATCTATAGATAAGGTACATCCTGTAACTATTGGTTGGTCAAACACCCAAAGTGCACCAATTTTAAAAGATAAGGTAGATATTGTTTCGTTTCATTATTATGAAGGCTTAAGCGAATTGGATGCTGCAATAAAAACCATGCAAAACCAAATACCAAACAAACCATTAGTATTACAAGAGTTTGGAATGTCATCTTACAATGGTTTTTGGAAACCTTTAGGAAGTAATGAAGAAGATCAAGCTAATTACCATAAAAAAATACAAGAGATTATTGCTGCTAATAATTTACAATTTATGTCTTGGACGTTGTATGATTTTGTAGACGTACCAAAAGCTGTTGTAGGTAGCAGACCTTGGCGTAGAAATACCCAAAAACATTTTGGGTTTATTGATAAAAATGGTGTAAAAAAGGCATCGTTTAAATATATTACTAACTAGTAGTAGATAGCTGTTTAAATAGTTTTACAAAAGCAAAAATCTCAAATTAAGTAGGTTAATTTGAGATTGTATAAAACTATATTTGCTAAATCAATATGAGATATTTATTTGTTTGGGACAAAAAAGGTATCGTAATTTACTAGTACTATTCTGCTGAAGCTGGCTCTAAAACCACTGCTTTTTGACTCATTTTTCTTAGGGCTTTTTTTGGTGATTTAGTTGCAATGATAGCATCAAAGTTATTAAGGTACATATCTGCAATTTTTCCCATTGGGTAGGCTGTTGCAGCTTCGTAGTTTGCTTTACCTAAAGCTATTCTGTGAGCTTCATTTGTTACTATTGCCTCAATTGCATTTGCTAAACTTTCTACAGAAGTAGGCTCAAAAAATTCACCTTTATAACCTTCATCCTTTACTAATAATGCAAGGTCACCTAAATCTGGCATAACAACAGCTTTACCATAACTTCCTGCTTGGTGTAAAACACCAGAGCTTCCTGTTGTTGACGTGTATGGAAATACAACTACTGCACTTTCTTTAAACAAGGTTGGTACTTCAAATTCTTCTACATATCCTGTAAAACGCACTTGTGGCACATGCTTATAATCTTCTTGCACTTTTGCTAAATAACCTGGTACGTTTGGGTTGTCTGTTCCTGCTATTACAACTTTTAGATCTAATCCAGTTGAAGCTCTTACTTTTTCAACCGCTTCAATCATACCCTCTACTTTTTTGTAAGTTCCAAATTTTCCAAAAGTCATAACTTGTAAAGGTCCTTGTGGCAAATCGTATTCTGGCTTTTCTTCAGAGATTTCAAAAGTTCCGTGCGGAATTAATGTCACATTTTTCACCTTATACTTTTTCTCTAAAATATCAACATATTTTTGCATTGTTACCGCAACTGTATCTGCTTGTAAGATTAGCTTTGTTAAGCTTGTTCCTATAAAACCATAAACTTTTTGCATAATTTTGCTACTTGTAAATCCAGCAGATCCTAAATCTACTTCTTCTAATATATTATGCAATAACACGATATTAGGAATTTTTTTAAGTTTACAAACTAGTGGTAACATTAATCCTAAAGCTGCAGCTACTTTTTTGTCTCCAAACTTCATGAATTGTAAGTTAAATAAAACTGCATCTGGCTTAGTCTTACTAATAGCTTTAGTTACATTTATAATGTTTGTGTAGCTATTAAACGCCCAACACTCTTTAACTGTTATTTTACAACCATCTTCTGTAAAAGCAATGTCTTTTGCGCCTTCTGTTTTATCTGTTAATAAAACAATCTCAGTTACATTTTCTTTTTGTCTAAAGTGCTTTACTAAATGGTAAGCGTACTCATTTAATGTTACTTTACTTGGTGGATATGCTGTTACGATTGCTAGTTTCATTTTTATGTGTTTTAATATGTTGTTTCTTAATTACACTACAAATTTGCGTTATTTAAGACACTAATTAAGACCTCTTTAGACAGATTGCAAGTTACTGTAGACGAATGGTAAAAAGGTGTCGTTTTACCATTTAACGTGTTGACTTTCAAAAGAAAAAAACCAACAAAACTTATACTATTATTTAAACTACTATAATATAACATTAAGATAAACATTTTAATATCCACTTGCAAAATACTTACAACAGAAAAAGCCATGGTTTAAAACCATAGCTTCTTCATTTATAATAGACTAATAAAATAAATTACTTTTTATTTTTTCATTTTAGACTCAAAAACAAAGAAGATCACTTGGATGACCAATAATGATACCATTGCTATTATTTGCATGTGTACGACTTGCTCTAAACTGTCATGAAAAAAGATAACTAATCCCATTTGCAACATTCCGAAGACTCCAGATATTACCACAGGAATATATCTATCTAATGATAAATAGTAGTATGCAAAGATGTTTGATATGGCAAACAAACCAGTTGCTAAAGCATACTTCCATAATAAAGGCGCCATAGTTAGATAACTATCTCCAAATAATATAGTAATTGCAGTTTCTGGAAATAAAGCACAACCAATAACTATTGCAGTTGCAATTGCTGCAATGTAACCAACGTATTTAAATAAAATTGGCGCTGTTGCTTTTCCTTCTTTTTTAAGTTGTACCACTGTTGGTAATAACAGCATAACAAACATCCATGCTACAAAATATACAATACGACCTATTAAGGCTAGTGATGCATACAATCCTGCGTCGTAAGCGTCAAAGTAATGCTTAACTAATAAGATGTCACTGTTGTTGATTATAATCTGTGTAAACTCGTAAAACGCTGTGATAATAAAAAAGCTTTTTACTTGTTTAGATTGACTTGCTTCTATAGCAATAGTTTTTTTGAAGTTTAAATTTTTAAATTTAAAAGGCACTAATCCAAATCCAAAAGAAATTAAAATTCCGACTGCAATAACAACCGATGATTGTATGTCAAATAAAAAAATTAAAGCTAACGTAATAACCAATCGGCTTAGCATCTCGGCTTGATAGGTAATGGATAAAGACTTGAATTCTTTTTTACCCTGAAACACACCTCTGTTTACACTCATTAAAAAATAAAGTGGTACTCCTATTCCAAAAATGGTAAACATACTAGAAGATGATGTATTAAAAAGAGGTTGTAATTGATTTGCAAACACGATAATTAAAGCACCTAAACCTAATCCTACAATTATCGCATTTTTGTAAATTTTTGAGATAAAATTTTTAAACGTATCGTTTTCAAAAACTACCGAGAATTTTGCAGTCACTAATTGAAACGTCATGGCTACAAAAGATAGCACTAACAAAAAGGTAATTAACACAGCTGCATCTGCAAATTGTGCTGGACCTAACACACGACCTAAAATAAGATTGTACAAATAGTTTCCTCCATTTACTGCTAATACGCTAAGCATAAATAATTGCTCTGGAGATATTTTTTTTGTTTTTAATATAGATAAAGCTTGCATCTTATTATGGTGTGTTGATTAATACTAATTAGGCTACTTGTGGATATACAAATGCTTCGTAAATTTCTTCACTTCTGTTACCTTCAACAAAAAACATTTTCTGGTTTGCTACACCTTTAACATACATTGCTTTTAAAGTTTGTAATGCACAAGCATCCATATCTGTAACCTTATCAATGTTTAGTGTTACACTTTTAAATGCGTTTAGTATAAAGCCAAAATGTGTTGTAAAATTATTGATGGTCGCAGTGTTTAAGCTTCCTTCTAAAATAATTGTGTTGTCCTGTTGTGTAATTGTTAATGCCATAATTGTTATATTTAAATTGTTATTGTCTGATTTCTGATACAAAGATGCGACGCAAACCTCTGAAGGACTGTTGAATTTCGATGAGTGGACGATTGGTGTAGATGAATGAATGGATATGAATGCCTAACTTGCAATTGATTTAAAACTGAAACATGAAACTCAAATTTTTTACCCTACTTACCTTTTTAATAACTACTGTATTTAGTTATGCTCAAGATATGCAAGAAGGCTTTACATACCTAGAAACAGGGAAGTACGCTAAAGCGGAAACGTTTTTCCAAAACATACTAAAGGAGCATCCTACCAATAAAACTGCTAGACTATGTTATGGTCGTGCAATTGGTTTAAACGGAAAACCAGAAGAAGCCAATACCCTTTTTACAAATCTTTTGGCAGATTACCCAACAGATTTTGAGGTGAAACTAAATTATGGCGAATCCCTATTATGGAATAAAAACTTTCCAAAAGCAAAAACATATTTTAAAACGCTAATAGATGAAGACCCTAAAAGTTTTCCCGCTTTACTAAGTTATGCCAACACATTATCTAATTTAAAAGAATATGAAGACGCGTTACTATATGTAAACAAAGCTTTAAACGTTTTACCTGGCAACCCAAATGCTTTAACCTCTAAAAAATACATGTATTTAGGTTATGCTTATCAAAAACAACAAGCGCAACAATATGATGAAGCTGAAGCTTTATTAAAACAAAACCTGACACTTTTTGATAACGACAAAGACACTTTATTAAACTTAGCAAACTTATATTTAATAGCAAATAGATTAGACGATGCTAAAGCAACCTATGATATTTTAGCTAAAAATCCTGAAAATAAAATCACAGCATTAAATGGTTTAGCATTAGTATCCCACTTAAACGGTAAAGAAAAAGACGCGCTACAATTAAGCCAACAAGCCTATAATAGTTTAGAGGCATCAACAGATGCAACATTAACACAACAAACTACAGAGCGTTATGCGCAAGCCTTAATTTGGAATAAAAAATATAAAACTGCAGATACGCTTATCGCGAAATTAATTGAGTCTAAACCTAACGAAAATTGGGTTTTAGCCTTACGCGCAACACTTAATATTTATAAAAGTGATTTTAAAAAGAGCGTCAAAGATTACGACCAAATTTTGGTAAATGACAGCACGTCTTTTGATGGTAACCTAGGAAACGCAAATGCATTAAAAGCCTTAGGAAAATATGAAGCTGCTTACACATCTGCAGAAAATACCTTGAAGTTTTACGACAATCAAAAAGACGCAACAAACTTTATAAAAAACCTTAATACAACCTTTACACCTTTTTACGAAGGAAAAACATCATACACCTTTGACAATGGAGATAATGAAGCGTTTGCAGTAAACAACAATCTAGAGTTTCCATTTTCTACAAAATTTAAAATATTAGGAAGCTACAATTACAGAAGCACCACTAATGCAGTAACAAATAACGAAGCAACCTCTCACGATTTTAGCGCAGGAATATCCTACCAATTATTACCAAACTTAACCTTTAAAGGAACTGCTGGTTTAACGTCTGCAAAGGCAACCACTAATGACTACACACAATTATTAACAGACTTGTCATTTAATATTAAACCTTTTAAGCTGCAAGATTTAACCGTAGGTTATAAGCGCGAATTACAAAGTTTTAATGCCGAGTTATTAGATCGCGAGATTGTACAAAACAACTTTTACGCAAACTACAGTTTAAATACTAATTTTAATTTAGGTTGGTTTACGCAGTACTTTTATACTAGTCAAAGCGATAGCAATGCCAGAAACTTATTATTCACATCTTTATATTATAATATTTTACCCAAACCATCACTTAAAGCAGGTTTAAATTACCAATACATTACGTTTAAAAACCAAGTTCCATCCATATATTTTTCGCCAGAAACCTTTAATGCTGTAGAGGTATTTGCAAACCTTATTAAAGATGAAAACATCGCAAAACCAAAAGAGTGGTACTACGAATTAACAGCTGCAACCGGTTTACAATATATTGAAGACGACGAACAGCAAAGCACTTACAGAATACAAGCTAAATTAGGTTATAAATTCTCAGAGCGCTGTATGGCTAACCTTTTTGGTACACGAAGTAACATTGCATCTGCAACTGCTGCTGGTTTTACTTTTAACGAAATTGGATTACGTTTTAAATGGTTATTGTTTGATAAGCCAGTTTTTAGAGATTAAACACAAGTATTTATAAAAATAAAAGCATAAAAAAACACAAGCAGTACGCTTGTGTTTTTTATTATATGATATTGACTTATAATTATCCTCTACTAGCTTTTACAGGACAACCTATAGCTTTAGTTAATGTAGTTGTTGGTTTTTTTCCTGCTTGTAAAGCCAAAATAGCATCTTCAACATACTTTGTTTTAACGTCTTCTGGCGACTTAGAATTGTCATCAATGGTACCAATATATTGTACCTTACGATCACTATCCAATACAAATACATGAGGCGTTCTAACTGCTCCATATTGTGGGTATATTTTTTGACCTTCGTCTACTAAATACGCAAAAGGAAATCCTTTTTCTTTCGCTCTAGCTTGCATTGCTGCGTAACCTTCTTTCTCGTTTTCTGGACTATTTGGGTTTATTGCAATAACAGGATAACCTTGAGGCGCATACGTATTATGTAATGCAATTAGACGGTCTTCGTATAGTTTTGAAAAAGGACACTCGTTACAAGTAAATGTTACAATATAACCTTTAGCATCTTTTACACTGGCTAAAGATACCGTTGAGCCATCCACATTTTTAAGATTAAAATCCGTAGCTACATCTCCAATGTTATACCCACCAATTTCTTCAATAGTTTTGGTTTGTTCTGGACTGCCTCCTTTTGGTGGTCCTTTTCTATCTCCTTGATGTGGTGGACCTTTGCGGTCGCCATCATGATGTTGTCCTTCAGGTCCTTGACGACGACCATCATGCTCTAAAGCTGTTTCGTTTTTATGACTAGCTTTATCTTTGCATGACACAAAAACACTGACTGATAATGTAAGCATTATTGCTATTATACTTATTCTTTTCATTTTAAATTATTTAATTAGTTAAGGTTTTATTTATTTCGATTTCTAAATCTTCAACACTTTCAAACGATCGCTCAAAAAAAGCGCGTTTATTATTATTAAAAACAATTGTAAAAGGTATGGCTCCTGACCAATTTGGATCTATTTTATCAATCCATATATTAGATGCAGGATCATCCAATAAAACTACTTTTGAAGTAATATTGTTTTGTTTTAAAAAAGGCTTTAGTTTGGTTTCAATATCTTTAACAAAATCTAGACTGACTAGAATAACCTCTGTCTCTGGATGCTTTTGTTGATAGTCTTGAATGTATGGCAATTCCTTAACACAAGGCGCACACCACATTGCCCAAAAATTTACAATATAAGTTTTGTTGCTGTCTGTATGTAATAGTGGCTGTAATTGGTCAAAATTATAAACAGGTATATTATCATTATTTACTACTACAGCATTACTTTTTGAGTTGTTGCAACTTAAAAACAAGCATATTACAAGTACCAAAATTAATACATGTTGCCATTTTTGATTTAAAGATTGTGTTTTTTTCAAATTTTTCAAAACGAGAAAGGGTTAAAAATCTTGGACATTTTAAATTGGATAAGGTTTAATTGAATTAAAAATTAATATTATTAAAACAAAAAAGGCTACTAATTTAAGATGCTTACTTTTTAAATGATTTTATTTTTTGGCTTTAGCTCTAGATTCTTTTAAAACCTTAATGACGATTATGGCTAAGGGTTAAGTTTTGACATAAAAAGCAGCTTTAATCCTAATCATTGAACGATTTTATTATTTTATATTGCTTTTAAACAAGAACATTCACCGCTGTTTTAAATAAACCTAATTATTTAATAATCAGATATAATAAAAACTAAAAATATTACGATGTCATATAGTAAAATTTCAATTTAAAATTTTACTATATTGCTGTGAATTGTTATTTTAACTGATAAATATTCCTTTTAACAGATGCTTATTATTATATTTACTTTAAAAAATACTTAGACACTAAAAATCAACAAATTACACTCAATAAGCCCTAACTTATTAGTACTGAACAATTACTTACATGAAAGAACTTTACAATCAGTTATTTCAAAAACATACGACTAAAGACAATATTAGTTACACCTACATGGACTCTTTACAAAGAGACATAGCTATTGGATCTTGGGAAGTTAATCTCCAAACCAATAAAGCTACATGGAGCGCCATGACTAGAACTATCCACGAAGTAGAGCCAGAATACAAACCAAGTTTAGAAGAAGGTATCAACTTTTTTTTAGAAGGTTATGACAGAGAATTAATAAGCATCCTATTTGATCGCGCTATTAAAAATCAAGAACCTTATGATAATGAGGTACAACTAAAAACTGCTAAAAACAATATTAAATGGGTACGTATTGTAGCTTATCCTGTTATAAAAAATAATAAAACTGAAAAAGTTATAGGTGTCATTCAGGATATTACCGAAAAAAACAATACACTTTTAGAACTTAAACTAAAGGAAGAACTAATTAGAACCACGTTTGACAACGCACCTAATGCTATGGCATCAATTAATTTGGATGGTCAAATACTAACATTAAACAATAGCTTTAGCGACTATTTAGGCTACAGCAAGGAAGAGCTTTCCGGCTTCCCTATTAATACATTATCACATCCAGAAGATGTCGATTTAGTACAACAAAACTCAAAAGACTTAGTCGCAGGTAAAAGCAATAAGTTTCAGTGTGAAATACGATACATTAAAAAAGATAAATCCATAATAAACTGTTTATTGTCTGTTTCTATTTTAAGAGATGAAAACTATAAACCTGTACATTTTATATTTCACCTTATTGATATAACAAAAAGAACAATTGCTAGTAAAAAAGTGGAGTTACTGTTAAAAACCACAAAACAGCAAAATGAAAGGTTACTTAATTTTGCACATATATTATCTCATAACTTAAGATCACATTCTGGAAACATAGAAATGTTATTAGATTTAATGTATACAGAGGTCCCTGAAGCCACAAATAACGAATTTGTTCCATTAATATTAGAAGCTGTAAATAAACTAAGCGAAACCATTGATAACCTAAACGAAGTATCTACCATTAGCGCAGATAATAACGATGATTTGCAACCTTCCAATCTTTTAGATTACACAAAAAAAGCTTTAGCAAACTTTAGCGCAGAAATTAAAGAAACCAAAGCCATAATTAATATAGATATAGAAGAGGATATTTATGTATTAGCAATACCTGCTTATTTGGATAGCATTTTATTTAATTTTATATCCAATGCCCTAAAATACAGACATCAGGATAGGACACCTAAAATAAATTTAAGCGCAGAGCAAACAAAACACTATATTAAAATTGACATTGAAGATAATGGACTTGGCATTGATTTAAATTTACATAAAGATAAAGTTTTTGGCTTATATAAAACCTTTCATAATCACAAAGACGCTAAAGGTTTAGGTTTATATATTACTAAAAACCAAATTGAAGCTATGGAGGGAAAAGTAAAAGTTAAAAGCATTATAAACAAAGGAAGCGTTTTTTCTATATATTTAAAGTATGAAACAAATTGAATCAGCTTGTCTAATTGACGACGACCACATCTTTATTTTTGCTGCTAAAAAAATTTTATTAGCTACAGATATATGTCAAAATTTTACAGTTTATAACAATGGAGCTGATGCTATTTCAGGCTTAACCGAAATTATTAAAACCGGAAAAAACGTTCCTGAATTAATATTACTAGATATTAATATGCCAATAATGGATGGATGGCAATTTTTAGATGAATTTATTAAAATTAAATATCCCAAAAAAGTTACACTATACATCGTTAGTTCTTCAATCGATCCTGTAGATATTAAAAAAGCTAAAGAGTACGAAGCTATTACAGATTTTATAATCAAACCCATTACACGAAAAAACTTGATTAATATGGTGTCTACTGTATCTGCAAACGAGCAGGATTAAAGTTAAACACCTTTTTATTATCAAAGAAAAAATAACAACAAACTTCTTAAATAAAAAAAGGGCAAAAGATTTCTCTTTTACCCTTAGTGAGTAACCAACTGTATAAAGCTATTATTAGTTATTAGGTTACCACGTATCAATCAACAAACTAAATGAAATTGTTACTTTATTAGCAACTTTAAGGGATTGTAATGTGTTTTAGCACTTGATAATTTACAGATATATAATCCAGAACTTAAATTTTGTCTGCTTAATGCTATCTGGTTTTTACCAACTTGTGCTTTTATTGTTTTATTATAAACTACTTTACCTAACTGATTGTAAATAACTAACTGTACTGTTTCAGATTGGGTAGTAGTAAAATGTAAATTTGATGTATCCACCATTGGATTTGGGTAGGCTGTAATACTATTTTCTAAACTTGTTGTCTCAAAATCATTAACAGATAATGTTGTCCCTCTAGAAAAACGCACATCTTGTAAATTCATTTCTTTAGTCACAGTACTTCCATCTTCACTAACCATAGTAAAAACAATAGTAACAATGTCATTTGCATCTAAACCTAATGATAAGGTAGATGTGAAATCAGCAAACGAAAGTGCGTAGTTTTGAAAATTAGCTGTTAAAGCAATAGTGGTCTTGTATTGTTCTTCCCAATTGGTAATACTTTGCTTCACTAATGTAATCTCTAAGTTTCCTGTTCCTTTAGCTTTTAATTTAAGACTATTAAAATCTGTTAAATCAACAGCTTTAAAACGTGGTGTTATCGCTCTGTAAGCTGCAAAATAAGTGCTTGTGGTTGCATTAAGCGTCATATTACGTTCAATTGGAAAATCTAAACTATTAAATGTAGTCGTGTTTTCTGTAACATTATAATTATTGACGTTAGTAGACACCTGAGAGTCATCAAAACCCCAAGGACCATCAGACATAAATAAATCATCAGGAGTATTAATTCCATCTCCAATTCTAAATCCAATATCAAATAAATGTCCTGTTGGTACTGTTATCTCTGTAATGTAATTTTCGTTTAAATCAAGACTGCTAGACGTGTAGTTAAAATCACTAGTTTCAGTAGTTCTAAAACCAGAATCAAAAGCAACAGTGTTAGTCGCATTTGTATTTATTATTTGAAGATCTAAAGCACCATTGTTATATTTTCCTTTTCTAACAAATACAGTTGGAGGCGTTGATAGTTGATATTCCGAAATTGGCTTTACCGTATCCAATAAGTTTAACACCTCTTGAGCTAAATTATATAAATCATCAATTGAGTCTGACCAAATTTGGAAATTATAAAACGTTACATCTGATTGATATAAATCTAAATTCCAATGTGACTCTATTGCAAAATTAGCATCAGCATTGTCTAATTTAGCCGACAAACTTAACACATACTCAAAACTACCATCAGCGTTTTTAATAATTGATTTAATAAACGGTTGATCGTTGATAGCTATGGTTGACACCGAAATTAACTCGGCTCCTAATAATCTATCACAGATATATTTTGTGTGCTCATACACACCATTTTCTGTTTTTAAAGCTAAAATCGAAGCAATTGAAGCACCTCCTTGCATGTAGTCTACTGAGTACACCTCTGTAGCGTTAGTAATATTTAGTAAGTCTAAAGGTGTTGAGTCTATTGCATAATCTTCATTAATAGTTGTTAATGGTATAAAATCTTGTAATTGAAAACTAGTACTTGCTGATCTATAATTAGAATACAAATTACTTGTATCTCTTGTTACACGTTTTGCAGATTTCTGGTCAAATTTATAACTTGATTTTGCTCTATTAAAATTACGTTTATTAATTGCTTCAGACAATCTTCCGTTACTTTCTAAACCACCATCATTAGCTGTAGTTGGAGGTGCAATTACATCACAACTTCCAAATCCAGAACAAGATGGATCTTCACAATCAATTAAACCATCACCATCATCATCAATACCATTATCACAAATTTCTTGTGCTACTGGAGCAGTAGGACAACGTGCACCATCATTACTTGCACTTGAAGGACCAAAAGCAAATAAGTTAGAATCCATTATAGTTGAAGGCGTTACATCCTGTACATTTTGGATAACATATACTGTTCCTGTTTGATTAGCAGACACGTAAAAACGACCATCTGCATCAAAATAAACAGCTCCATAAGTATAATTTAATCCTGACAAAATTGGCACTTCACCTAAAGCCTGAACAGTACTTGTAGTTGGATCAATACGGTATAAAATATTTGTACTTTTTTCTACTGCATATAAATTTCCATCCACTGCATTAAAAGCCCAATCGTGAATACTAATATTTTGAGATAAGTTTTCTGTAGATAAATATTGTGTATATGTAGCTGAGCTTGGATCTAAATCTACTTTAAAATAACTAGTTCCACCTGCTTTAAAATAATAAATTCCGTCTGGACTAATATCTCCAACATATTTATTTCCTGAGGTCAACTCTGGAATAGTAAACGTTGTTGTTTGAAAATCGCTACCAATTCTTACTATTGTTTGAGATGGCGAGCTTAAATAACCCCAAATAAATCCATCAGCTGGGTTGTAAGCTGCTGCATTAATATTACCTGGAGTAATATCCTTAGCTGCTAAAAAAGCATTACCAGAAGCTAAGTCAACAGCATAAACATCATTATACTGAAATAAATACGCACTATAATCACAATTAAAAGGTGTGTCTTGTGCTAGACTAGAAACGCTTATTAATAGTATTGCTAGTGCTAATATTTGATTTTTAATAGAATGTAATATTTTAGTCATGATGTAGTTGTTTATTATTTACAAGACAAATTTACTTGTAATTCTTGCTGGAAAACTCGTTTTTCGATTGATGCTTTGTAAGTGTAGACGAATGGTAATTAACTGTAGATAAACTAATTTTACGTTTATAGTTTTACAAAAATATTAGTAAAATAGTTTTTACCTTCTGCATCTTGTTTTGTGGATATACCAATGTTTGTTGCTTCTGGGTTTTCTATATTTTCTCTGTGACTTTCGCTATTTAACCATGCATTAACTAAAGCTTGCGCATTACTAAATCCAAAAGCAACATTCTCTGAAACTGTCTTTGCATTAACCGTTTGTTTTAGGTTTTGAGAACGTAAATAAAAATAGTCATGACTTGGTGTACCTTGAGTAACCATATATTGATTATGATCAATAGCTTCTTTTGAAGCTTCATTTAAAATAGCCAAACTTGATAATCCTTGAGAAATTCTGTAATTATTAATCAACTCTATAATCTCATAATCCAATTGCGTGTATGATACATCTGCGATTGTAGCACTATAGCTTTCAGGTGTATTCACCTCTTCCTCTACAGAACAAGACATTAAAAAAATATTGAATAATACAATTAGGGTTACAGTTAGTTTTTTCATCTTTATTTAGTTATTTGATGACAAAACTAATTTTAAAGCTTGCTGGATTTATAGTTTTTCGATTAGTGCATTTTAAACTATCGACGAATGGTAATAATCAACAGATTAGCTAATTTTTTTACCTTACGTCTATGATTTATTTAAAAACAACACAAATAAAACACTACCTAACGTGTTAATAAGATATAAGTTAGGTACGATGCAAACAATTTAAAAAGATACTGTTATAGTAAATTTAAACGTTTCATTAATTCTGGTCTATTAGATCGACTTACAGGAATTACGTCTTTTTTGATTAATACACTATTGTCCTCGATATCAATAATTTTTTTAATATTAATAATGTAAGATCTGTGGACTTTTAAAAATAAATCATCGGGTAATTTATCTTCAATTTTTTTTAATGTAGAATGTACTGTATAATTTTTATCCTCTGTTTTAACTTGAATATAGTCACCTTTAGCTTCCACTAAATAAATACTTGGAATATCAATTTTAATTAAACGTCTATCAATATTAACATACAAATCGTTACCAGAAGAGGTTTCTACATTTTCAGATTTTGAAACTGGTTTAGCTGTCGTTTCCTTTATTGATTCTGCTTTATCAATTGCTTTTTTAAAACGCTCTAATGTTATAGGTTTAACTAAATAGTCAACGATACAGTCGTACTCAAAAGCTTGAATAGCAAAATTTGGATCTGATGTTGTAAGTACTATTTTAGGTGGATTTTTAAGGGTTTCGATAAAATCAAAACCAGTAAAATCAGGCATATGTATATCTAAAAAAATTAAATCTACTTCGTTTTGATTTAAATATTTTATGGCTTGCATTGCATTTGGAAACTCTTCCAAAACATTTAGACTTGGTACATTTGAGCACAATTGAGAGATAATCATCCTTGCTGTAGCTTCGTCATCAATGATAATACAATTCATATTTTTTTTATATTTAAATTTCTTCTAGATAGTTTGTTATGCTTTGCAATATCGCTTCAAACTGATCTTTAAGATCTGTAGTACCGTCTAACAAATTGTTTTCGTATGCTACTGCGACTTCATAACCTTTTTCCAGGCCTAAAATACTAATTTTATGCTTAAGTTTATGCACATTATCTGCTGCTAATTTAAAATTATTAGCTTCAAAATTATCAAAATAGACTTGTTTCTCTTCTGGATACTCTTTTTTAATAATATCAATTAGCTTTTGTTTGAAGGCTTCATCACCTCCTGATAGACTGTTAATGTAGGATTGGTTAGGTTGTTCCATTTGGGGATTTTTTTAAAGTGAAATAAAATGTTGTACCAACATTGACTTGAGATTCTAGCCAGATTTTACCACCATATAATTCGACAATTTTTTTAACTATAGACAATCCAATTCCTGTTGAGTCTGGATTGTTTTCTAATTTTATAAAGGTTTTAAATATTTTATCAAAGTAGGATTTATCAATACCCTTACCGTTATCTTTTATGTAAAATTGCCAGTAGCTGGCTTTATCTTCTGCTCCAATTTCAATAACGCCTTGGTCTTTATCATTGTATTTAATAGCATTACTAATAAGGTTTTGAAACAATTGTTGCAACCTATATTTATCACCTTTTATTACTGGTAAATTGGTTTTAGTAACACTAATATTACTTGGTACATGAATAATTTTTAGAATGTTTTCTGTTAGTAGATTAGCATCCACATCATAGGTTTCTATTTGATTTTTACCAATCGTAGAGTATTCTAAAATACCACTAATAAGCGTGTCCATTTTCTCCACGTTATCTCTTATTAGATCTAATGTGTTTTTTCCGTTACTATCAAAAACCTCAGCATAGTCTTCCGTTAACCAAGACGTTAAAGCGTCTATACTACGAAGTGGTGATTTTAAATCATGAGACACCATGTGTGCATAGTCACTAAGTTCCTGATTTTGGTGCGCCAGCTCATTTAATAATGCTTGTTTTTGTTTGTTCATTTCAATAATCTCCTTGGTTTGATTATCGATAAAGTCAACTAATTTTGAACCTGTAAGTTCTATATTTTCAGTTTTTTGGTCTTCTTCTAGATTATAAAACTTAAGCGTATCTATAACACTTTTTAGTTTTTGAATAACCACTTTTTGTTCTTCAGCTTCGTTCTGTAATTTTCGATTTGCTGCATACAACTCGTCAGAACTAATAGACATTGCTCTTTGAATCATATGTGATTGCTCGTCAAAATTATTGTAAGAGCTACTTATAGCATTAAAAAACTCTGAAAGTGCGTCGTTGTTTTTTAAATCTTCACTTAAATATTTGCGTATTTGTCTTTTTAATAATGAATTCATTATTCGCTAATTAGCGTTATAGTCATGGTTTGATTATGTAATTGACACGCAACTTCGCCATGAAATGGTGCTATTTCTCCGTAGGAATAAAATCCGCTAATGACTTTATCAGTACCTATGACCTCAATAACTTCTTCAATTTCTTCTTCTACACGTTGGTCTAAAACAATTTTTCTACCAATACAACTTACTAATATGGCTAATTCTGGTTTGTTTTTTCTGTGCGTTAAGGCTTGGGTTGCTGCACGCTCTGACGCATTAGCTATGTGATCCACGTTAGTCATCATTAACTGTACTTTGGAGTTTTCTTTGATATCTCCTGCTAAAATTACAGCATTTTCTGCTTCGTTTATATTTAAAATTGAACGTACTATGGATTGATCTTCGTCTTCAGACTTTACATTTAAAGGATATAATAAAGCTGCTCCTGGAAGGTCTCTAGCTTTGTCACCTAAATACGTTTTGTATAAGTCTAAAGCTGGTTGATCATCCAACTCGTACAACACATTACCACTAGATTTAGTAACAATACGCTCTGGACCAAAAGGTGTCCATCCACCATGAATTGAAAACGAAATCTCAAGTGTGTCTCCATAAAACCCTATAGCAACTAGCTCTCCTTCTTTTGGGTTTTCATTATAAGATGCTAATGTTTTTTCAAAACGCGCATCATCACCACATAGTCCACCTGTTATTAATAGGTTGTCATTTGTAGCAGCACTCATCCCTTTTGTTAATTGGCTTCCGTTAATAAAACTACCTTCTGAGACTACAAAAGCATATTTTAATCCTTCTTCAGGAAATTGTTTTATCAATTCGTTTCCTGTTTTAAAACTATCTAAATCTTTGTTTAGAACGTTACTAGTTTTTATTAAAAACTTACTTTTTTCAAATTGTATAGCTGTAACTGTAATACTATTTTGATTAACTGTATTAGACGAAATTTCTGCACAAGAAGATGCAAAAACAATATGCCCATCAGGAAAAATTTGTCTAAGATCTTGGTATACCGTTTTTTCTTCCAACATAAATCTATTTCCAAAAACCAATACTAAAGGCTCTATTAGATCCTGTTTTTCAACAACATATTCCCAATTTTTATTTTTATGTTTTACTAATTGTACTGTTTTCATTGCTATTTTTTTAATGTAAAATAAAAAGTGGTTCCTACAGTTGGTTGACTATCTAACCAAATTTCTCCGTCATGTAAATTAACTATCTTTTTTACAATAGATAATCCAATTCCTGTAGAGTCTTTACTTTTATTAAGTGCATGGAATATTTTAAATATTTTATCATGAAACTTTTTATCAATTCCCATACCATTATCTTGAATTGAAAACTTGTAGTGACTTTTTAAATCCTCCACATCTATGATAATATGTCCTTCTGTTTTATCAATAAACTTTACTGCGTTACTAATTAGATTTTGAAATAACTGCTGTAATTTGGTTTTATCACCATTAATATTTGGTAATGTTTTAAGGCTTTTAATGTGTATATGGTCAGGAATGTAGAGCATACTAATTAGCTCACTAACAATCGTATTTAAATCGACTTCAGATTTTGCTGTATTATCTGCACCAACACTAGAGTAATTTAAAACATCTGTAATTAGTTGCTCCATTTTTTCTAGAGTAGATTCTATCAATGCAAAATTTTGAAGACTTACATCATCTAACTTTCCTTGATTATCTTCTTTTAACCAACTAACTAGTGCGTTTATGCTACGTAAAGGCGACTTTAAATCGTGTGAAACAATGTGTGCATATTCTTGCAACTCGTCATTACTTTTTTCTAATTTGGCTAAAAGTTTTTCTTTTTGAAGCTCTAAATTTTTAATTTCGGTGATGTCTAAATGGATCCCAATTGACCCTACAATGTCACCTTCTATATTATAATTAGGTGCACCACTAATTAACCAATATCTTATTTCTCCAGATTTATTTTTAACCTTAAGCTCATAGGAATTAGACAATCCTTTTTGGCGCTTTTTATTTTGTTCTTTTATAACGTCAGAACCATCTTCAATTGGAAAAATTTGTGCTGCATTTTTTCCTTTTAATTCCTTTTCTGTATAACCTGATAATTGCTCAAAACTTTGATTTACCATTAATATTTGGTCTTGATTATCAACCTCAATCAGACCTAAATTCATGTTAGCAATTATGTTGTAATATTTTTGTTTTTGTGCTTCTAAACTTTTTCGGTAGGTACGATTTAAGGTCACATCTTTGAATGTCCACAAATACCCTTTGGACTTTTCGCCAATTATAATTGGTGTATAATTACGTTCTAAAATTTTACCATCAACCATTTCTAGTTCATCACCAAGTACCACTTGTTTAGCCTCATCAATTGCTCTCATTCTTTTTAAAAACCCATCTGGATCTTTAAATAATATTTTATTTTGCTCTGAAGCTGCTTTACAATCTATACCTATTAAATCTTTGGGAGTTGTATTTATTCCGAAAAGCTCACAAAATTTATTATTAGTTAATACTATGTTTCTGTTTTCATCTTCCAAAACAATACCACTATCCAAATTAACAACTAGCGATGCTAATCTGTTTTCAGATTCTATTAATTTTTCTTCAGAAATTTTTTGATTGGTGATATCTCTAACAATACCTTGTGCAGCAACTGGCTTTTTATCTTTATCAAAAATAATACTAGCATTAATGTGCACCCATTTTACCTCTTTAGATTTGGTGTATACTCTGGCTTCATAACCTTTAAAAAAACCCTTAGTGTATAACTCATAAAAAGAAGTCATAGCGTATTGGTAGTCTGCCTTATATATAAGATTGGTAACATTTACTTTATCTCTAGAGACATCGTAACCAAATAATTTTGTTGCAGCTTCGTTAAATTTTATGACATCGCCTTGAAGATTCATTACGACATAGGCATCAGCTATATTCTCGAAAACGCCTTGTAGCTGTGACGATTTTTCGTCCAATAACTGCTCTAATCTTTGAGATGTAAAGTAGAGTTCTCTTGATTTTTCTTCAAGAATTTTTTCAGCAGCTTTTCTTGCTGCCTTTTCTCTAGTTAAAGCACGCTTTAATATTTCTGACTGATCTTGACTCATTAATTTTTATTAATAACAAATCTAACTTCTGTACCGTCTTCTTTAATTTTTTGTAAATCTATAGTTGCTGTTGCATTAAAATGCGCGAATGTTTTATTCATTAACCCTAAACCAAAGTGATGCATTGCTCTGCTTGAAGTATATATCATTACTAAAGAGTTTTCAGTTTTTTCCACTACTTCAAACGTTGGTAATTCTGCATCAGGATAAATTTTTCTAACTTCTACATGAATATGATTTTCAATAGATGAAATCATCTCGATTGGATCTTTATAGGTTGCTAAAAGTCCTGGATAACTATTTTCTATTACACTAAAAAAGTGCTCTGCATAAACCAGTAATAAGTTATCTATTGAAATACCAGTATTTTCGCTTAAATGCGTTAAAAGCTGAAGCATTTCTGAAAAACTATACGTCCCAACAGCTGTGTAAACTCCATCGGATTCTAGCGTAGAGCTGGTTATTATATTGTCAACCATTTCTAGACCAAACTTGTCTTCTACTAACTCTAAAAATTCTGTAAAAACTATACCCTTCATTACTTATACTACTATTAATTCATTTATACTCCAATAGGCTAATAATCTTTCAATTTTGATTACGTAATCCTCATATTTTAAAGGCTTAATCACATATCCTGCTACACCAGTTTTGTAACATTCTAACAAGTCTTTTTGGTTATTAGATGTTGTCAAAATTATTGTAGGAATATATTTTAAAACATCATCCTTCTTTAAAATTTTTAAAAACTCTATACCATTAATTTTAGGCATGTTTAAATCTAATAAAATTATGTCAGGTAAGTTGTCTTTTTTCTCTAATATTTGCAATGCAACTTCACCATTATTAGCTTCAATAATAGTATGATCTAATTTTAGAGTAGAAATTGTTCTGTTCAATTTCATTATTTCAATCATGTCATCTTCAATTAGAAGAATTTTCAGTTTTTTAATCATCTTGAGGGTATTTGTATTAATCCGTCGAAATTTACCCCTTAATCAAGGTTTAAAATTTATATTTCGGTTAGACTTTAATAACTGTCGACGGATAGCGTTTAAGTGTCGACGAATGGAAAATCTACTTTTGTTTTTTATAAAAACGAATAGATTGTATTGTATTTAGCTTAGCAGACTGCTTAATTATAGATAGCTCTTGAAGAAAACTAAGAGAATAACTATCTACGTCTTTATTATCTAGATGCATTTCAAAATTTGAAATAAATTCTAATTGCTTTAAATTTAAATACAAACTTTTACTATACTGATTGTCATACATATTATCTAATGTATTGTCTTTAACATTAGTTATGACTTTTATTTTGGCTTTAAAAAAATTGAGAACACTCATACTGTGAGAATATATGTTTAATGGTGTCAAAGGTAACATGGTATATAGTGTTGAATTTTTTATTTCTTTAAAAGAGAATTATATATAGATAAGTTGCAGTTAAGTGTCGATAAATGTTTTTAAGACTCTAATTCTAACCGCATTTTTTTAGTCATTCCTTTGATTACCATATCATAGGAGTGGTCTATTAATTGCTTTATAAATTCTGGTTTTAAGTCGGCTTTATGGATGTAGACCGTATTCCAATGTTTTTTATTGGAGTGCCAACCAGGTACTATGCTTTCATGAGCTTCACGAAGGTTTATAGCATATTCTGGGTCGCACTTTAAGTTTATAGATGCTAGTCCACGCTCCCATTTTTCTAGTGGTACTAATGCAAACATTTTACCTAATACTTTAAACACTAAGGTACTTTCATCAAACGGAAAAGAATTGGTAACCTTAGGCTTACTTAAGCAATAGGTACGTAATTGCTCTATATCCATATAAAGTCAAATTAATTTTGTTTTTGATGTTTTGTATTAGACTTGCTAGATTGCCTCCTTAGTTTTTTTAAATAATGGGCTTCTTCCTTAGTTGCGATTGGCGGAATGTCTAGGCTTAATAAAGTGTCATTAATGTATTGTAAAAATTTGTTCATAACTAATAGCTTTGGTTCTATAAATCAAGGTATTAAAACATAAATAGGTTACCACAAATATACATCCTTAAAACATCAAATCTGACTAAATACTAATTTAATCGACCAAATGCGCTTTATTTTAATAACTTATCTTGTTTAGCACTAATTTTTAAAGCAGAATAGTCCAAAGTCCAACCAATAGTTTCTACAATATTTTCAACAAGAAGTAAAGATTCTAAAGCTTCTTTTTTAGCCACATTATACAATCCGCTTTCTGGAACTTTGTCTCTAATATGTTGCTTAGCTTCCTCGCTTAAATTGGTCAAATCTGTGGCTTCAAATCTATTAAAGTAGCCATCTTTTTTATCGTAATAATTAATATTAGTCTCGATAGATAAAATTTCTGGCTGCGGAAAATGACTAATAGTTACGGTCTTTTTTTTATGGTTTGATGTTAATTCAATTTTATTAAAATCGTAGCCAACATAGGCTTTAGCATTAATTACTACTAAGGCTTTTTTCTTGCTTGACACTAATTTTAAAAACCGTTCTTTAACGTCTTCATAGTGATAGATTTCGGCAAAGTCCCCTTCTACAGTTATAAATTTACAGACCTTTTTTATTTTATCCAATAGTATAACAGACTGTGCTGTTACCTTTTTTTTGTTTTGTAAATGATTATAAAGCGTGTAGACACCTAACCCTAGGATTCCTCCTATAATTAAAGTAAAAAATGTTTCCATTTAATTTTCGATTTTATATAATATAGGTTTACTTGGTGTTGCATCATTCTCGATTGGAGCGATTTGAAGATTTAAAATATACTTCCCATCTTCAATTTTGTTTGACACGTATATAAACTCTGTAATTGTGGCATCTTTTCTAATCTTACCATTAAAATCCCAAAAGGCTTTATGTGCTAATAGTTTACCATCATCCTTCTCTTTATCAATACTTGGTAAGTCAATCAATAAGTGTTTTACACCTATTTTTTTTATAAATAAAGCAGCTTCCTCTGTTAAATAAGGCCAGTTTGTATTAGAGTATTGTCTAGATTTTTTCTCTTTAGTATTAGGCATTGTCCTTATAACTAAAGCCTTAGGTTTACGCTGTTTTAATAAATATTGTAGTTGCGCTTTTGATATCACCTGATCCTCTCCTATTAACTCTGGTGCTACAGAAATAACTTCAGCTAAATAAAAAAACTGTTTTAAGCATTTATTTACACTATAAAACTGCTCTGTAATATGACCAACACACTCAGTATGTGTACCATGTGCATGTGGATTAAATTGAATGTTATTAAAATTTATCGATGCACCTTCTTTAACGCTTGCTGTCCAGTCGTTAACCACAACAGGTTCTATTTTAGGAGCATCAACATACCAAGCATTAGCATTGGATATTGAAGCGCGAAGTGGCATAGATATGTCTAAAGGTTGCGCTAAGTTTACGGTATATTTTTTATTGTTTATGGTTATTGTAGAAATCAAAATTAGATAATTTTAAATAAGTCCGAAGCAATTCCGTCGCTTAGAAACTTACCGGTTTTTGTTGTTTTTAAGTTGTTATCCTCAATATACAACATTTGTTTGTTTATATACTGATTAGCTTGTTGCAACAAGTATTCCAAAAAAGATTCTCCAAACTGTTTTTCAATTTTATCTAACGAAACTCCCCAAATAGTACGTAATCCAGTCATGACGTACTCATTATACTTATCATTTACAGTCAAAGTTTCTACCTCCAATGGTAATTGATTAAGATTAATTTTGGAGATATAAATCGCGTTGTTTTTTACATTCCAAGCACGTTGATCTCCATTAAAACTATGAGCAGAAGGTCCAATTCCCAAATATGGTTTACCTAACCAATAGGCACTATTGTTTTTACTATAAAAGCCTTTTTTTCCAAAATTGGATAACTCGTAATGATCAAAACCTGCTTGCTCTAATTGCTCTATTAAAATATGAAATTGCTCGTGTGCCAAATCGTCATCCACATTATCTATAATCCCTTTTGCAATAAAACTAGCTAGTGCTGTTTTAGGCTCAACGGTTAAAGCATAACTAGAAATATGTGGTACACCAAAGCTTAATGCAGTTTGTATATTATCCAACCATTCTGCATTTGTACTATTTGGTATTCCATAAATTAAGTCTAAACTTATATTATCAAAATATTGGGTTGCTAATTGCAAACAGCGCTTAGCTTCTTGCGCATTGTGTGCACGATTCATTAGTTTTAAATCCTTTTCATAAAAAGATTGAATACCAATACTAAGTCTATTAATAGGACTTTTAGAAAGTTTAATTATAACCTCTTCGTTTAAATCGTCAGGATTTGCCTCTAAGGTGATTTCTGGATTATCTGTGACTTTATAGTTTAAATAGACACTATCTATCAAATATTGCAATTCGTCTGCAGACAAAACACTTGGTGTACCTCCTCCAAAATAGATGGTTTCTACCGTTATATTTTTAAACTCGTCTTTACGTAATTCCATTTCTTTCGCTAAAGCGAAAATAAGCTGATCTTTCTTTTTCATGGACGTCGAAAAATGAAAGTCACAATAATGACAGGCTTGTTTGCAAAACGGTATGTGTATGTATATTCCTGACATTTTATTAAGCTATTAGTTGTAAAATATAAGAGTTTCTATTTTTTAACGCGCTTTTCATTCTGCTTTACAAAACTTGCCCAACCTGTATAACTTTTACCAATCTCTACACGTCCTTGATTGTAAAAATGGCACACAGCTGCTCCAAGTCCATCCATCGAATCTAGATTTTTTGGTAAGGTTTTAATACCCAACATGCTTTGTAACATTTTAGCAACTTGCTCTTTACTAGCATTACCATTACCTGTAATTGCCATTTTAATTTTTTTTGGTGCATACTCTGTTATTGGTACTTCGCGACTTAATCCTGCAGCCATAGCCACACCTTGTGCACGACCTAACTTAAGCATACTTTGTACGTTTTTACCAAAAAAAGGTGCTTCGATAGCAATCTCATCTGGATGATGAGTTTCAATTAGCTCTATGGTACGTTCAAAAATTAATTTCAACTTTAAATAATGGTCATCGTATTTTTTAAGATCCAATTCATTTAATTGAATAAGACTCATTTTTTTGTTAACCACCTTTATTAAACCAAAACCCATAATGGTTGTTCCTGGATCAATACCTAGTATAATTTGTTCTTTACTCATTTAGTTACATGTATAACAACCACTTAATGATACAGCCATACCAACAGTTACGGTCAACATATTGCCATTAAAAGATCCATAACCTTCTGTAATTGGGTCAAAATTGTCTGCAAAACCTAATATATAGGAGGCATCCACAAACGCTGAAACTGTTTGACTTATTCCGTAGTGAAACTCCATGCCACCCATTGCATTTAAAAACGAGGTTTTATTATCACCATAATCTCTTAATGGTTTTATCATAGAGTAACCAGGACCAACATGAAATAACATTCCAGTTCCAAACGGTAAAAAATTAAAATCGCGTGTAGCATCATACACAAACTGTAAATTTACACGTGTGTAGTTTGTTTTAAACTCTGGTGTATTATCTGCATTTGCAAAACGGTTATAACCAAAGTCTAATTTTGCTCCTAATTGTGGCGTAAACATACGTTGAACACCTAAATTTATGGTTGGAAAATTAATACTATTAGCTTCAAAGGGAGTCACCAATCCGTCTTGTGATGGACTGTTAAAACCTACAGCAAATAAGGCTTTCCATTTACTAGTTTCTATTTGTGCGTCTGCTGTACTTAAAGTAAAAACAGCAATTAATAGTAAGCAATAGTGTTTAATAGTAGATAACATTGTGTAATATTTAGTTTAATTTGCAAACGTCAACATTGGCGCAACTTTTATGCACAGCAACTTGCCTTACAAAACTAAACAATTCTTTTTTGTACTTATTAAATTAAGTATAGTTGTTGGTGCATTTTATTTTATCTACCAAAAACTACTTTATAATGACACTTTAAATTTTAGTCATTTTATTCACTTTTTAAACCAAAACAAACTGTTTAGTCTAAAAAACATAGTGATTTTAAGTTTTTTAAGTGGTTTAAACTGGTTTATAGAAATTATAAAATGGCGTTTTTTAGTATCCAAGCTTAAGGTTTTGTCGGTTTTTGAAGCTTCAGAGCAAAGTTTAGGTGCCTTAACAGCATCTTTATTAACACCTAACCGTATTGGAGAATATGGTGCCAAAGCCATTTACTACCCAAAAGCGCACCGAAAACGCATATTACTAATCAATTTAATTAGTAATATGATGCAAATGGGTATTACGGTTATTTTAGGCGTTATTGGTTTTATTTTATACCATAATACGTATGACACAACTATTGATTTTATTAAAATATCAAGAGGGTTACTTATAGTTATCACTATTATTATGATAACACTACTTGTATTAAAACAAAGCAAGTATAAATTAAAGGGGTTTTCTATTCAAAAAATAACAAATTATATCAAAACACTAGGTTTACCATACATTACAATTGGCTTAGTACTATCGTTATTACGATATATAATATTCTCTTTTCAGTTTTATTATATTTTAATCCTTTTAGGAATTGAAATAAGTTATCCTAATGCTATGGTAATAATTACAACACTGTATTTACTAGCATCTATTATTCCGACAATTTCAATTTTTGATGTGGTTATAAAAGGAAGCGTTGCCATTTATTTATTTGGATTTGCTAACATTGCAGAACTTCCTGTTTTAAGCTGTGCGTTAATTATGTGGTGTCTTAATTTTGCATTACCAAGCCTAATTGGAAGCTATTTTGTTTTACGCTTTAATCCAATAAAAACCAACGTTAAATGCTAATCACCTTTGTAATTATTACTATTCTGTATCTGTTTTTAATAGGCTTTTTTGTACTAGGGTTTGATAAAGTAAAACAATTTAGACTACAAGATATTACACCAAAGACCACGTTTACGGTAATTATTCCGTTTAGAAATGAAGCCGAAAATTTACCAGAATTATTAGACTCTCTTTTAAACTTAAATTATCCTAAACATTTATTTGAGGTTGTTTTAGTAAATGACGACTCACAAGATGATTCGGTTAAAACCATTAAAAATCAACTATCTAATAGCCAAACCACTCAGTATAACATTAAAATAATAGACAATCAACGCGAAACAAATTCACCAAAAAAAGACGCTATAACATCTGCCATTAAACAAGCTAAACACCAATGGATTATTACCACAGATGCAGATTGTATTGTACCCATTTACTGGTTAGATAGTTTTGATAACTTTATACAAAGTCATACTGTAAAAATGATTGCTGGACCAGTATGCTATAATCAAAACAAAGGACTATTAAATTATTTTGAAACTTTAGATTTTTTAAGTCTAATTGGCGCTACCATTGGTGGTTTTGGCATCAATAAAACATTTTTATGTAATGGCGCAAATTTAGCTTATCAAAAACAGTTTTTCAAACAACTAAATGGTTTTGAAGGCAATACAAATATTGCCAGTGGTGATGATATTTTTTTAATGGAAAAAGCTTTAAAAACTGATAATCAAAGCATTCTGTATTTAAAAAACAATCAAGCTATAATTACCACAAAACCACAAAGCAATCTTAAAAACTTAATATCACAACGTGTACGTTGGGCTAGCAAAACTAGCAATTATAAGAATAATTTTGCCAAAACTGTTGGGCTACTAGTATTACTGATGAATGCTAGTCTTGTAATTGGATTACTACTAGTGACTTTAGGACTATTTGCATTAAAACCTTATGCTTATCTGTTTTTTATAAAAGTAGCTATAGACTTTATACTAATTTATAAAGCTTGCCAATTATTTAATAAAGAAGAATTGCTTAAGCATTATTTGTGGAGCTGTTTTATTTACCCATTTTTTAGTGTTTATATTGCCTTTATATCTATGTTTACAACCTATAAATGGAAAAACCGAACATTTAAGAAATAGCTTTTTCAGCCAAAAACATTTACTTTAGCATTAAACCAAACTACAGCATTATGAAAACCCTAGTTTTATTTTTAGCCTTAAGCTTTACAACGCTTACTATTGCACAAAACTCGTATACGTTTAATAACGAAAAAATTGAACTTAAAACAGAGGTAGAGGGTGACTACGACTTGTTATGGAACACCTTTGAAGGACGTTATCGTTATTTTATTAAAGGTCAAAATGAAGTCTTAAGAGAATTGACAAACACTAAAGGTTCAGACAATAAATATGATAATGCTTATCAAACTACTTTAAAGGCTACAACAGGACAAGATGCCTCCAAAGTAAAACTAACACTTTACAGTCTAAAAAATTTTATTAACCAAGCCAATGCATCAAGCGATGCTAGTTATACATATAATAGCGATAAGCCAAAATTAAAAACTAGAGTTGGTATTTTTAGCGGTTTAACCAACCATCCTTTTGTGGTTAATCCAGACAATAAATCTGTACCCTTTTTTGGAGCAGAATTGGAAGTATTTCAGGACAATCCAACACCAAAACATTCTGGGTTTTTAAATATACGTAGTGCAGGAGATACTGACGATTTTAAATATAGCGCAACCCAAATTGCTTTAGGTTACCGATTTAGATTTTTAAACAAACCAAGCTTTAATATTTACGGACAAACTAAGTTTGCTACTTTTACTACATCCAAAACTACTATTACCTATCAAGACCCTAACAATACGGAAACAATAATTATTGATGAAGTAAAAAATTCTGGGTTTGATGTGCCTTTAATTTTTGGTTTAGGAGCCGATTACAAATTAGGAAATGGGTATATCACGCTTGTTGTGGATTCGTTATTTGCAGCTTTTATAGATAATGAAGGTAACTTTCCTTTGGATCTTGCTTTAGGCTATAAGTTAAATTTATAACATGCGTTATTTAGAAAAAACTTCTAATCCAGCATTTACAAATTACTTTTGGAAAAATCAAAACCGTGCTTCTGGTCATAAAATGACAGTTACAGGTATTATGACCAAAACCTTATTTTGTTTACTAGTTATAACAACTATTGTTGTTGCCATCTGGAAGCTATATGCCAACGGAACCAGTATTAAATGGTTTGCTTCTGGAGGTATGCTTGCTACTATTGTTATTAGTATTGTGCTTTCTGTTAGACAACAGTGGGCTCATGTTTTAGTACCATTGTATGCTGTCGCAAAAGGCTTTTTTCTTGGTGGTATTACTGCTTATGCTCAGGCTAGGTTTCCGGATTTACCGTATCAAGCCATAGGTGTAACTATCGTAACCTTTTTTGTAGTTTTGTTTTTATATCAAACCCGTTTAATTGTAGTAACCAACACCACTAAAAGTGTTATTATTACCGTGTGCACGACTATATTTTTAGTATATATTATCTCTTGGATTTTAAGCCTTTTTGGAATTAAATCTTTTATTTGGGGAACCTCTTGGCTAGCTATTGGTTTTAATATTTTTGCAGCCATTTTTGCCGCATTATCCCTTTTATTAGATTTTGATTACATAGAAAGACAAAAAAACAAAGCTTCCAAGTACAAAGAGTGGATGGCAACTTGGGGACTTTTAGTTACTTTAATTTGGTTGTATGTTGAGATTTTAAGACTAATGAAAAAGTTTGCTATTAGATTTTAATAACCACCATTAATTAACCCGTAAAACTATAGGTAATTTAAACTGAGACTTTACCTGTTGTCCACGTTTGATAGCTGGATAAATTGTAGGTAGCGTATCCAGGCTATTAGTAATTATAGTTTTAATTTCTGGAATTTCTAGGGTAGTAATACTATCTATTTCTATAGCATTTATAACTAATTCTCCTTTTTCTGAAATTAATAAGGATAATAAAATTGTGTCATTTATATCCTGAGACACAATAATAGTTTGTTCTTGCAATTTACTTGAGATATGATTAGCTAAGGTTGTCTCAAAACACTGTTTAGCATCTAATTTTGACTGTAAAGTATCGCAAGTTTTAAAACTTGGATAACTGTCTACTTCTTTCCAATTAAAAGTTTTGAGTTCTTTTTTTAAAATAGCTTCAGAAGAGGTCTTCTCTACATCAAAATATTGACAAGAGGCCAACATCAAACACAGTAAGAAAACAGCTATTTGCTTCATAATTAACTAATATAGCCGAAAAGTACAACTTTTTTAAATGACAGAAACTGGTATGTTATTAATTTCTTTTAACTACAAACAGATTAGAATAGGTTGTATTGTCTTTTGAAATTTTTAATACATAGACGCCATCCTCTAGTTTATCTACATTTATGACTTCGTTTAAATCACCTTTAGTAAAGCGTTTTTTGTATTGTTTTACAAGTACACCATTAGTCATGTAAATAGCAAAATTATACTCACCTTTAAGAACCGCTTTAAAAGCCACATTTAACTGGCTTACTGCAGGATTTGGATAAAGACTAATATTTTGTTTAGATAAGGTAGTTGTTATTGCATCGCAGCACACTTCCTCTTGAACTACTTTGGATGATTTAGCACCTAATGTGATTGTTTTTACACTTATTTTTCCGTCACGTTGAATCGTTAACTTTACAGTATCAAAAGGCTGATAAGCTTTTACAGCATTCATAGCATCACCTCTTCTATTTACTTCTAAATCGTCTATTGCCAAAACTAAGTCGTAAGGTTGCAAGTTGTTTTCTGCAGCAGCAGTATTATCTATTACTTTTAGGATAATAACACCTTGATCTGTTTTACTTTCTTTATCACATGGACTACCAAACTGAACACCTAAAAAAGCAGTTTCGTAAACTATTTTATCAATTGTGCAGGTTTGTTTACAATCATTAGCGGTTTGTGCATTTACTATACTTGCAGAACTTAATAAAGCAAAAATCAAGGGTAGACATCTTTTCATAATAATAGAAATTTAATACATTTCAATATATAGTATTTTTCATACAAAGTTATTAATTATACTAATAAATTTGATTTAAGATATAAATCCTAGATAAAAATCCAATTATACCGATGATCTAACAATATGAATTTATTCGGTTTTATTTTGAAATTTTTCGCTTTTATACGTCGCTAATTTAACCTTTAATATTTCTGAATATTTACTGTCCGGAAATTGATTAATATACTTTTCAACCTCTTTTTGTTTAGCGTCAAGGTCTTTAAAATAATCCAATTTTGTAAAGGTCCTAAAAAAGTAATTAGACTCTGTCTTTGGATTTTCTTTTATTGCATTAGTAAAAGCCTGAATCGCTTGGTCTGTTTTATCTTGTAAATTGTACAAAACACCTAATTTAGCATACTGCTCATCCAAGGGTTGATCCTGCAGTTTAATTGCTTCTAAAACATGCTTTTCGGCTAAATCATATTCACGGATTTGTTCATAATTGACACCTAATAAATAATGATTATTAGCATCCTTTGGGTCTAACTTTAAAGCTAGGTCTAAATATTTTATAGCCTTACTGTAATAGTAAACTTTACCATAACAATACCCTAATTTTTCGTAAACAAACTTAGTTGTTTCGCCCAAATCTAAGAGTTTTAAAAACTGACTTATGGATTCATGGTACTCATTATTTAAATAGTATTTTTGAGCAATAAGTCCTATTAATTGCTTGTTATTGGGATAGGATTCTAACCCTTTATTTACATAATCTTCAACTTTTTTAAATGCTCTTTTTTGGAGACTGTATTTAGCCAATTCAAAAATTACTTTTTGATGTGTTTGATCAAGTTGAAAGGCTTTTAAAAAATTATTATGAGCAGTTTCAAAATCGTCTGAAGCATTACCAACCAACCCTAAATAATAGTAGTAATTAGGGTTAGATTGATCTGCTTTTATTAGGTCCATCAAATGGTTTTTAGCTTGGACTAATTGACCATTTTGAAACAATAATTTACTTAATTCAAACTTAAATAAAAGATTATTTGGACTATTTACTACTGACTTATTATAGTAGCCTACTGCTTGGTCATAGTTGCCTAAATATTGATAGGATTTGGCTATTTTATCCGTATAATCTGCAGTATTATCTAACTGATTATAAAATTGGATTGCCTTAGTGTAATTTCCGTGATTATATAAACTATCTGCAGTTTCTAGAATGGATGTTTGAGCGTTAACACTAACAAATAACAAAATACTGACTATGACACTAAAGGTTTTCATTTATTTAATTTTAAACGCGATTGGTAAACCGTAAACAACATCTACTGCTTTACCTTCATGCATACCAGGTGTCAATTTAGGTAAATTATTTATTACACGATTGGCTTCTGCCTCAAGATCAGGATGTATTGCTCTTGACATGACATCAATAATCTCACCTGTTTTACTTATTTTAAAACTTACAAACACCTTAGTGATTCCTTTTTTTAAATCTAAATTATCAGCTAATTTAGTATTAAAATTGTTTAGGACATGATTAGATACTTGATCTGAAAAACATTTTTTTTGTTGGTCTTTGTCAACAAGCGTTTTACAGGCTTCAAATAAAGGGGATTGATCAATAGCAGAAAATGGCAGGTCTACACCTATTTGCTTACTGTTGTTTACATCTAATGTTTCGGTCTGCATATTTACTATTGGGTCTTTGGTTGCTTCACTTTCGTTGGAACAAGATGAATAGACTAACATTCCTAAAACCATAGGAATTAATAATAAATACTTAACTAAATGTGTCTGTTTCGTTTTTGATTTTTGTAACATAATGATTCGTTTTTTGATTAATGATTGATTGAAAAATGGATTGATAAAAGCATACGTTTTAACATTAAAAACTTGCTGTAATAATTGTTGATAATATTCGGATTTATTGAATTTTACTGCATTTTGATCCGCTAAAAATTCGTGAATATTACTAATTCTGATTTGATATAAATACACTAAAGGATTAAACCATAACACAATCTTTAAGACCTCAAACCACAACAAATCAAAGGTGTGTTTTTGTTTGGCATGTATCTTTTCGTGTTCAAAAACAGATTGCCTCTGACTGGTTGTTAATGTATCTCCTAAAAAGATATAATTAAAAAAAGAGAAGGCTGTGTTTGTATCTTTTAAATGGACAATAGTTAAGTTATGATATTGGCTTTTTGGATTTTGATGGATAAGTTTTATAATCTTAATTAGCTTGATAATAAATAAAATAAAAATAAATAATGTGACCAATAAATATCCATTAGTTACTGTAAATACAGTATTACTAAACTCATATGTTGGTGATTGATTATTTAAATTCCCTAAAACTAATTCTGGCAATACCATTATAGATGATGTATCTATTAGGTTATTAAACCCACTAACTTTAACTAAGGGAATAACTAATGACAATAAAGATGTAATTAACAAATACAACCTATTGTGACTAAAAAAAGTATCTCTTTTTAAAAATAAATCATAGACTATTAAAAATAATAGCTGAAATAAAATACTCTGAAACAAATAACTTATCATGACTATTCTTTTTTATTAATCTCCTTTAATACCGTTTCTAACTCGTTTAAACTAATGTCATTTTTTTTAACAAAAAAAGAGACCATACTTTTAAACGAACCTTGAAAATAATTATCCACCAATTTAGTAATCGATTGATTACTATAATCTTGTTTTTTTAAAACAGGAAAGTAAATATGTCCTTTTCCTTGTTTTTTATAATCTACAAACCCCTTAGATTCTAAAATCCTAACAATGGTGGACACTGTATTATATGCTGGCTTAGGTTCTGGTAAAAACTCAATTATTTGTTTAACATTAGCATTTTCTAGCTGCCATAAAACTTGCATAATATCCTCTTCTGCTTTGGTAAGTGCTTTCATTTTTTAAACTAACTTTTTAGTTGAATGATTCAAATATAACTAAAAATATAGTTTAAACTAATTTTTTAGTTATAAAATTGTAACAATATTTCTTTTAATCAGTCTTATTAATAAAATGATGAAATGGATATCTTATTTAGCCTGTTAGGTTTAATGTTTATATTATTTGGATTGGCTGGCAGCTTATTACCTATTATTCCTGGTCCTCCATTAAGTTGGATTGGCTTATTGTTTTTATATATGACTACAGCTGTACCCAATGACACGACTTTTTTAGTAATTACAGGTATTGTAGCTATAGCTATATTTACTTTAGATTATTTTATTCCTGCAATTGGTACCAAACGATTTGGTGGTAGTCGATCTGGAGTCATTGGAACAACTATTGGATTATTTATTGGCTTATTCTCGCCTATTCCAGGTGGCATAATTATTGGTCCATTTGTTGGTGCTTTTATCGGTGAAAAATATAATAATGCTAATAATAATCAGGCACTAAAAGCTGCGTTTGGATCGTTTTTAGGATTTATAACAGGAACCTTATTAAAGTTTATAGTAGCTATTGTATACTTTGGATATTTTATTGCTACGTTTTGGGAATACAAACACCTAATGGTATAAAAAGATAAAGCAACATCCTTAAATGTTGCTTTATAGTGTGTAAATGTAAATGCTATTAATCAAACAGAAGTTTGAAGGGAATGATTAACTTTATACTAAGTTATATAACAAATATATATAATCTTACATTTACCTATTGTGGTTAAAACCACAACGTTACTGTGGTTAAAACCGCAAGTTTTAGTAATACTAAGTTGTTTGAAAGATTTTTGACAGCTAAAAAAAACTAAAATTTAACATTTAAATTTAAATATAGCCTTTCTCCTTAGCTATGCTAATAAGCGTTTCGTCCTTACCATCATCCACAATAAATAATTCTTTAAGATTTTTTTTACGCTTTTCAATTGCACTTAATGTAATGCCTAAAGGCTCTACTAAATCTTTTGTCCTAATACCTAATGACAAATAGTAAAGCATTTTGTGATTTATCTCATCCACTTCAATAGGATTAAAGATGCTTCGTTTAATAATAGTATTTATTGTTCCTGTATAAAATGGCGGTTTTGTTTGGATAACCTCAAAAGCACTAGCTAACTCGCTTGATGTTAGATCACTTTTAATTAAAAACCCTTCAGGATTTATTGTTTTAATTATATTATGTATTCTGTAAACCTCGTTAAACATGGTTAAAATAACCACTTTAGCTTCTGGTTGTGTCTGCTTAATATGTTTGGCCAAATCTTCTCCAGATTTATAAATACCATCTGAGGATTGAGGTATGCTAATATCAAAAAAATAGATATCGTAGGGTTTTCCAATACTTTTTGATTTTTTTATCGCAGCTAAAGCAGAGTCACAGTCCGTAGCAATATCAATTTCTAATATTTGATTTTCTTTTTTAGTAGCTAATAATGTGTGTTGATAACCTTCAATAATCATTGGGTGATCATCAACCATTAATATTTTTAATACTTTACTTTCCATAGGTTAATTATTAATTGTAGGGACAATAATTATAATTTTAGTTCCTGTATTTTCATGGCTTTTTATTTTAAGCTCGCCATTAATTTCTTGTATTCTATCCTCTATATTTTTTAATCCAATGCCTTTTTTAGCTTTATGTGTATCAAACCCTTTTCCGTTATCCGAAATGCAAAAAACTAATGCATTAGCTTCCATTTTAAATGAAATATCCACCTTAGTTGCTTCAGCATGTTTATATGCATTTTGCATTGTTTCTTGCAAAATACGATACAGGTGAATTTTTACTTTATTATTTAATGCATCCCAATCAATACTATCGTCGCCATAAAAAGTGTACTCTATTTTATAAGCATTCATTTGTGCATCAACCAACGTCTTGACAATATCCAAAAAACCAGATTGTTTTATAAAGTCGGTATTTAGCTCATGGGATACTTTACGGATGTCTTCTTCTATATTTTTAAGCTCGCTTATATAATAGCTTCTTTTGTCAATAGCCTCTTTATTTACGCTTAAATTTAGACCATCCAAACTAAGTCTTACTCCAAAAAGTTTTCCTAATATACCATCATGAATATCTTTAGATATTCTATTTTTTTCTAAACTTCTTGCTTCATCAATTTTATCTTGCTGAGATAACATGAGCTTGTATATCTCCTCATTAGCTTCTTGCTGCTGTCTTTCTAACTGTAGTTCTTTATTTTTTTCACGTTGGGTTTTAATAATGTACAGAAAAAACAATGTAAATAATAACCCTCCAGAAACAATAAGTAACCACAAGCGCTGACGTGAGATTTGTTGATTTTCTTGTTTAATTTCTTCTGTTTCATAATCAATTCTCATAAATTTATTTCGACTTGATCGTTCTGCAAAAAGCAAACTATCATTTAGTCTAATATGTTCAAAGAGATATTTTTTAGAAGGTTCACCTTTTTCAATTTCAGACTTTATATAAAGCGCTTTTAAAATAGTCTTATTATGCTTTAGCTCTTTACCCAAAGAATATGCTGTAGTAGAATATATCGCTGCAGAATCAAGTTGATTAATGGTTTTAAAATAGTCTGAAAAATTAAGACTAACAGACATCTTTATATTTTTATCTGAAATGGAGTCACTAAGCCTAAACGCTTGTCTATAAAGGGTTTCAATTTCTTTATTAGAATCCTTACCACGCAAAAATTTAGAATACGCCAAATCGTTTATTACATAAGCATAAGTCGAAGCATCCTCTGATAACAGTTTACTACTTTCTAAAATTTGATTGTACTTATCAATAGCAAGATTGTAATCCCCTTTTTTTCGATAAGTCGAAGCTATATTTACGTTAGAATAGATTTTGTAGAAATAATTATCCTTTAGTTTATTACTACTATTAATCGCTTTGTTGTGATATTCTATTGAGTTATCATATTGCTGAAGCTCTCCTGATATTATACCAATAAGGTTATATAAGGACCATTCTGTATCTACATTATAGTCGTTTTTTTGAAGTTTATCAACAACATTTATGGCCTTAATTACATTATTTTGTGCTCCAATATAATCTCTTTCAGACTCTTGGATATTTGCCATATTTAATAAAACAGCAGCATAATTTTTAAAATCTTCTAACTTATCGTAAAGCTTAACTGCGTTAAAGTAATAATAATAAGCACTATCTACTTTTTGTATTTTACCATAAGAGTAGCCTAGATTATAGTATGCATTTGCTATTGATACCGAATCTTTTATTTTTTTAGCAAGAGATAAATTATCAAGATTTATTGATTTGATATTATCTATTTGCCCATCAATAATGTATAAAAAAGATAAGACCCTTTGACTATTTAATAAAGTAGAATCACTATCAGTTTTAGCAGATAATGTAATTGCTTTTCTAGCATAGATAATTCTATCTTCCGTAGTTATTTGGTCATTTTTGGCTAAGTTTCTGTAATAGTATATTGAGTCGGAACTCTGACTAAAACCTAGACTAGCAAAAAGTAAAATTACTAATGGAAAATATTTTATCAATCTATTTACAAAATTAAGGTAAAACCAAATTTAGGATAAAATAGATAAATATAGGTATACATAGCACTGATAATTTTTCAATGCTTAAAACACTATGCCAATAAAACAATAAACTATCCTTGAGATGGTACCTTATCTTTTTTGATACCATTAGTTGCAAGCAACTTAATATCTACTTTTTTAACTTCAGTATTAGAATTTTCTTTATTTGGTGTTGTATCGTTTAAAGCGCTTACTCCAGTTAATAATACGATAGAAAAGATTGCTACTAATGTAATTTTTAGGGATTTCATAATAATAATTATTTAAGGTTAATTTTGAGTTATATATTAATTTTAAAATTTAAATATACTAACAGTAAGCTAATACTATAGCTTACCAAAATCACACACTAATTATTTGTATGTCCAAGAAGATTAATTAATTAGCTTTAATAGAGGTAATATTTGAGGGAAACTTTTAAAGCCCGACGAAAATATCATAACATAGAGTAAAAGTAGTAAATAATTCGATGAAAAGCAAATAACATAGACGAAGTGTCCCAAAACAAAAAAGCATCCCAATTTTCTAGAAGAAAAAAGGAAAGCTTTCCATCGGTTCAAGCTATTTGACTAGCTTTCTACCAGTTTGATAGACTACTACATCTATCAAAACAACACAACTAAATTTTATTGCCAAAAAAAGCTCCGATAAATCGGAGCTTTTAGCAATTTTCGCGGTCTGGACGGGATTCGAACCCGCGACCTTCGCCGTGACAGGGCGACATTCTAACCAGCTGAACTACCAGACCGTTGCGTTATTGCGAGTGCAAAGATACACTTCTTCATCAATGTCGCAAACTTTTTTTCACTTTTTTTTTATTTTTTTTAAATAAATTTTTCGCGCTCGATCATATACGTAGTCAAAACTTTGTCAAACGCCTGATTTACATCAGCATTAACGTATTTAATCTTGTATTGCAGACATTTCATTTTTAAATCATTAAAATAATTTAAAACTTCGTTTTTATAATTATCCTTGACTTGGTCTGCATATAAATTGACGTAGTCTCCAGTTTCTATATCAATAAACTTTTTGGGCTTATTATTAAAATCAAAAGCAACTTCCTTATTTTTATCATGCACATGAAACAAAACCACCTCATGCTTATTATGTTTTAGATGTCTTAAAGCTTCAAATAACTTCTCTTGATTTGTTGAAGCCTGAAACATGTCTGTAAACACAAATATTAAAGAGCGTCTGTGTATCTTCTCTGCTATTTGATGCAAATACACATAGGTATCTGTTTGTCTAGTCCTAGGGTCTGCTTTAACAGCTTCTTCCAATTGATGGATTAGCATTTGATGATGACGCTCGCTACCTTTTTCTGGTGCGTAAAAATCGTATGCATCACTATATATGCTTAGTCCTACAGCGTCTCGCTGTTTTTTTAAGATATGCATCAAAGCTGCTGAGGCTAACGCAGAAAAAGCAATCTTATTTAAATTTCCTAAAGCGTAGTTGTCCATTTTTGGATAATGCATAGAACTACTATTATCCAAAATAATATGACAACGTAAATTAGTTTCGTCATCATACCGTTTGGTATACAGTTTATCTGTTTTAGCAAATAGCTTCCAATCTATATGACGTGTACTTTCACCTTGATTATAAATTTTGTGCTCTGCAAACTCTGCAGAAAAACCATGAAACGGACTTTTATGCATTCCAGATATAAAACCCTCGACCACTTGTTTTGCCAAATGTTCGAGGTTTTTAAATCCACCTGCTTTATTAAGTTCGTCTTGTAGTTTCATTACTCAGCTATACCATCAACAATACCATAAGCAACAGACTCATCTGCTCCCATCCAATGGTCACGATTAAAATCTTTCATTACTTTATCATATGTTTGACCACAGTTGTCTGCTAAAATATGAGCACTTAGCTCTTTTGTTTTAACAATTTCTTGAGCTGTAATTTCAATATCACTTGCTTGACCACGTGCACCACCACTTGGTTGATGTATCATGACTCTTGCATGTGGTTGAATAAAACGTTTTCCTTTTGCTCCAACAGATAGTAATATTGAACCCATTGATGCTGCTAGTCCTGTACATACTGTAGAGACGTCACTTTTTAAACTTTTTATGCAATCGTACATTGCAAATCCTGAGGTTACATAACCACCTGGACTATTAATGTATAATGTAATATCTTTTGTATCTAAGCTATCTAAATACAGCAATCTATCTATAACATGCTTTGCTGATTTATCATCTACCATTCCCCAAAGAAACACTTTACGCTCTTCTAAAAGCTTAGCATCAATAGCATCTTGTACTTTTATTGTTTTACTCATTTTTTATAATTTTGATCGTTTAAATCTTAAAGTTTAATATCACTATACAAATAAAGCCTTTAATTTATTTAGACATTTATTATAGTTTCAACTAAAGTAAAAAAGGTTTGCCATTACAGCAAACCTTTTATCAATACTTTAATAACATTGACTTACAATAAAGCGTCTAATGCTTCAGCGTAAGCTGTTTTTGGTGCTACACCTACCTGACGTCCTACTACTTCACCATTTTGAAATACTAAAACCGTTGGGATGTTACGTACACCATATTTTGCTGCAAATTCTTGATTTGCATCTACGTCTACTTTTCCTACGATGGCTTTACCTTCATACTCAGTACTTAATTCATCGATGATTGGTCCAACCATACGACATGGTCCACACCAGGCTGCCCAAAAGTCAACTACTACAGGCTTATCGCTTTTTAATACTGTTTCTTCAAAGTTTGCATCTGTTATTTCTAATGCCATAATATTATGTTTTAATTGTGTTTTACTACGTGTTAATATGCAATATTAGTCAAAAATATTGCCAAAGCTTACAACCAAACAATTTGTTTTAACTATTACTGCATTGGTTTGGCTTATGCTAGAATGAATTACAATTTAATCCTAACTAGACTTTTACTAAATTAAGGTTTTAACCTTTACAATTTACAAAAGTTTTTTTATTGATTAATTAAATAATGAATCTGTTGCTCTTGTAACTCATTTAACAACTCATTAGTCACTTTAATTTTTTGTTTTCTACTTATCATGGTTAGCTTAATTTTATCTCTATTATCATAGACTAAAAAGTTTAGTGCATGATTACCTGGATGCATGGAGATTAACTCTTTTAAATACTGAATTTTCTCTGCTTCCAACTCTTTAATATTTAGCTGAATTGATATTTTACGGACGTTTTTTTCCATAACATCGTGCAGCAATTGAAAACTATTAAATTGTAATCTAGGTTCACTTTTTTTACCAGTATCTCTATTAACCCATCCTTCTCTAACAAATGCTTTAACATGAACAAATGTGTTTTGTAACAAAAAGGGACGATGTTTTAAATACTCTTCTCCAAATACCCTAAACTCAAAGGTGTCTGTATAATCTTCAATAGTAAATAATGCCCAACCTTTACCTTGTTTACTAACACGATGTTGTACATCTGTTACTACTCCTCCAAAGGTAATTTCTTTGTTAACATGCGGATTAAGATCATGAAAATCAGAAATTTTACCATTACAAAACGATTTCATTTCTGTTCTAAAATCATCCAAAGGATGCCCAGAAATATAGACACCAACCACCTCACGTTCTCTGGACAACTTTTCCATTGTTCCCCAAGTTTCGCACTCTGGAATAATAGGTTCTTCAATTTGCACATCGCTCTCACCTCCAAACAAACTAACTTGTGCCGAATTTTCGTTTTCTTGATGCTTAGCACCATATTTAATTGCTTTTTCCAAAAAGGTCAAATCGCTACCATCTTTAAAAAAGTATTGTGCACGATGTGTGTCTCCCAACTCATCAAATCCACCTGCAAGCGCTAAGTTTTCAAAAGCTTTTTTATTAGCTGCACGTAAATCTATACGTTTAGCTAAATCAAAGATTGACGTATATGGTCCATCTTCATTTCTATTATTAACAATAGTCATTACTGCACCATGTCCAACACCTTTGATGGCTCCCATACCAAATCGCACAGCATTGTCTTTATTTACTGAAAATTTATAATAAGACTCATTAACATCAGGACCAAGTACTGGTAACTTCATACGCTTACACTCGTCCATAAAAAAGGTTACCTGCTTAATATCATTCATGTTATTAGACAGTACAGCAGCCATATATTCTGCTGGATAATGCGCTTTTAAATATGCTGTTTGGTATGCAATCCAAGCATAACACGTCGAGTGGGATTTGTTAAAGGCGTAACTTGCAAATGCTTCCCAGTCCTTCCAAATTTTTTCTAACTTTTTAGGGTCGTGTCCCTTTGCACTAGCTTGCTCAACAAATTTTGGTTTCATTTTATCCAAAACCGCAATTTGTTTTTTACCCATTGCTTTACGCAAGACATCGGCTTCACCTTTTGTAAAGTCTGCCAACTTTTGTGATAAAAGCATCACTTGCTCTTGGTATACTGTAATTCCGTAGGTTTCTTTTAAGTACTCCTCCATTGCTGGTAAGTCATACTCAATATCCTCATCACCATGTTTTCTGCGTACAAAACTTGGTATGTATTCCATTGGACCAGGTCTGTACAATGCATTCATTGCAATTAAATCGTCAAAAACGGTAGGTTTAAGATCCTTTAAGTGCTTTTGCATTCCAGGAGATTCATATTGAAAAACACCAACTGTCTCTCCACGCTGGAAGAGTTCATAGGTTTTAACATCATCCAAAGGAAAAGTGTCAGGATCTAAAACTATACCATGTTTAGCCTTCACAATTTTTACAGTATCCTTAATTAAGGTTAACGTTTTTAAACCCAAGAAATCCATCTTAAGTAATCCTGCATCCTCTACTACAGAGTTATCAAATTGGGTTACATATAAGTCTGAATCTTTTGCTGTAGATACAGGTACAAACTTAGTAATGTCATCTGGTGTAATAATTACACCACAGGCATGAATACCTGTATTTCTTACAGAGCCTTCTAAACTTCTAGCAAGGTTTATTGTTTCGGCTTCTAAATTATCACCTTCCGAAATATTAAAAAGCTCGTTAATTTTTTCCAGATCTTCAGCTCTAAACTTTTGGCCTAGTTCCTTTTCACTTAAACCAAAAATCTTTTTTAATTTAGACATGGTCGGAATTAACTTCGCGATCCTATCTGCATCAAAAAGCGGTAAATCTAATACACGTGCTGTATCTCTGATACTACTTTTAGCAGCCATAGTACCATAGGTAATAATTTGTGCTACTTGATTACTTCCATATTTATCTATTACATAATCCATGACACGACTACGACCTTCATCATCAAAATCGATATCAATATCTGGCATACTTACACGATCCGGATTTAGAAAACGCTCAAAAAGTAAGTTATACAATAAAGGGTCAATATTTGTAATCCATAAACAATAAGCTACAACAGATCCTGCAGCACTACCACGTCCTGGACCAACCGAAACATCCATTTTTCGGGCTTCGCGTATAAAATCTTCTACAATTAAGAAATATCCAGGATATCCAGTATTTTCAATTACTGAAAGTTCAAAATCTAATCGTTCAATAACCTCATCGGACAGCTCTTCTCCATAACGTTTTTTAGCTCCAACATAGGTTAAATGCCTTAAAAAAGCATTTTCTCCTCGTTTTCCTCCATCTACCTCATCATCGACATGTTTAAACTCGTCTGGAATATCAAACGCTGGCAATAATACGTCTCTAGCAAGCTCAAATCCTTCAATTTTATCTACAACTTCTTGGATATTTGTAATTGCTTCAGGAATATCTCTAAATAATGCCTTCATTTCTTCTGAAGACTTAAAATAATATTCTTGATTTGGTAAACCATATCGGTAACCACGACCTCTACCTATTGGTGTTGATTGTTTTTCGCCATCTTTAACACACAATAAAATATCGTGTGCATTAGCATCGCTTTGTTTTCCGTAATAGGTATTATTAGTTGCAACAAGCTTAATATTGTGTTGATTAGCAAACTTGATTAACGTTGGGTTTACACGATTTTCGTCCTCTTGATCATGACGCATAAGCTCTATGTACAAATCGTCTTGAAATAAGTCTTTCCACCAAAGCAACGCTTCTTCCGCTTGACTTTCTCCAACATTTAAAACCTTACTTGGCACCTCACCATATAGGTTTCCTGTCAAGCAAATTAAGTCTTCGCGATACTGCTCGATTAATTTTTTGTCAATACGTGGTAAATAGTAAAAACCATCAACAAACGCATGCGATGACAGTTTAGCTAAATTGTGGTATCCGTTTTTATTTTTAGCAATTAGGACAATTTGATACCCATTATCCTTTCTAGTTTTATCTGTATGGTCTTCGCAAACAAAAAACTCGCATCCTAAAATCCCTTTTATTTCTTTGGCTTTAGGTGTTTCTCCTCTCGCTTCTGCTTCTGCATTTTTAGCTTTTACTGCTCTGTTATGACCATTAATAGCCTTTACAAAATGGAAGGCTCCCATCATGTTTGCATGGTCTGTAAGTGCTACTGCAGGCATATCTTGCTCTGCTGCCAAATCAACCAAATCAGTAATACTAATAGTAGATTGTAAAACTGAAAATTGCGAGTGATTATGTAAATGAACAAAATCTACAGATTGCAGATCTTTGATGTTTTCTTTAATTTCGGCAGAAGAAATCTCGTTTGTATTCTGCTTTTGTAATTGCGCTTGGATTTTAGCACTTTCCTTTTTAAGGTTAATATGCTTTAATCCAATAAGCTGTATGGTTTGCGGATTAGCCTTATTAAAATGCTCAAAATACTCTGGCTGAACGTCTAATTGCTCTTTTGTATATTTTTTTAATCTTATTAACTCTAAAAAGCAACGTGTGGTCGCTTCCACATCTGCTGTTGCGTTGTGCGCTTCTGCAAAAGGCTGATCAAATAAAAACTGATGCAACTCTGTTAAAGTTGGCAACTTAAATTTACCATAACGTCCACCTGGAATCTCGCATAACTCTGCAGTCTGCTCTGTACAAGTATCTAAAACTGGAAGTTCTTGCAATGGGTTTTCTACGCTTTCGCGAACAAATTCCGCTCCCATAATATTTAAATCAAACTTTACATTTTGACCGACTACATACTTGGTTTTACTAAGCGCAACATTAAATTTTTCTAAAACTTCAGATAACGGAATCCCTTGTTGTTGAGCTAATTCTGTAGATATACCATGGATTTTTTCAGCATCATAAGGTATATTAAAACCTTCTGGTTGTACTAAATAATCCTGATGCTCGATACAGTTACCCATCTCATCATGTAATTGCCAAGCAATTTGAATACATCTAGGCCAATTATCTGTATCTGTAATTGGTGCATCCCAACGCTTAGGTAATCCTGTGGTTTCGGTATCAAATATTAAGTACATGTTGTGATTTCTTTGAAGTTTGTGCTGAAAAATACGAGCCTATAAAAGTACGTAGAATTTATAATTCTTTAAAGCGAATTAGCAAACAGTTGTAAACAAAAAAAAAGCCAACATGTAAATGCTGGCTTTTTTTATTATATAATTATGCATTTATGAGACTAGCTCTTCATGCACTTTTTCGGTATTAATTGCTGCTTGGATTGCGTTTCTATGCTTAGCAATTAAGCTATCTATGGTTGGTGGCAAATTATTTTCTTTTAACAATTTGTCATATTCCTCAAGACTTGCTTCCTCACCTTTAATTGCTTCTTCTAATATTGCTTCTTCATTATTTGAAGTAAAGGTTGATTTTAAGCTCATCCAATTTCTGTGCATGGTTCCTTTAAAACTTCCAGAATCTTCAGGAATTTGTCCATATTGCAAGATTTCGGTTCTTAGTTCTTTTGCAAACGCGCTACGCTCGGAGGCACGTCTTTTAAAAAACATTTTTAATTCATTGTTATCTACGTTATCAATTGCATTTAAATACCCTTTTTCGGCATCATAATTTTTAATTAATAATTCGTTTAACTTGTTTGAAATTTTTTCGCTGTAGTTCATAATATCTTTGATCATTTAAATTTCAATATTTTTTTTAAAGATGCATATTGTTTGACATCTACAATTACAATATAGCACAAACAACAGCTGTTGTCAAGCGATTTAACAGGGTTTGTGATAGCCTTAAGAGTATTTAACAAAAAAAAAGCCAACGCTAGTGCGTTGGCTTAAATATTATAATTTAAAGGTGATTAATTAGTACAATCTCCTAAATCATCTATTAAATCTTGTATCGATCCATCTGTATCACCACATTGTTGCTTTTTATTCTCTAATGCAGTTTTATAAAAGTTACATACTTGCGGATAATCTGCAGACATAATATCTACTGCTTCGTAATTAGTTTGAGTGGTCAAAGCTACTGCTGTTGCATTTTGGCAAGCCACTAAAGGATCTATCGATATTACGGTTCCGATGCTTAAAATTGGCACATTATAAAAATACCCTTTATTAAAATTTTCTGTTTGTGTACCAGAACTATCAAATACGTTAAAAGTAAACGTTCCCGAAACGGTTCTTTCAATAATATTAAAATCAGAAATATTTATTTTACCATCTGCAGGATACACTTGTAAATCTGGGTCAGGCACGTTATTAGTTGAATAAAAATCACCAAACTCATTTTCATAAGTTGCAGATGATGTTGTATTTCCTAAAAGGTACAAAGTCTCGGCAGTATCATTTGTTTTAAGTATTATAGTCTCTAAACCTCTAATACCAGTAATTGTTAAATTTCCTGAGCCATCAACATTAGCTCTATAGGTTGTTGCTTCCCATAACTCGCCATCATTATACCCTATAAATGCAGGATTATTAAAGACTAGATCCTCACTACAAGATGTCAAGGTTAATAATACAACTAATAAAATTGTTATTTTTTTCATTATCGTTACTTTTATACAAGACCAAAAATAGAATAATTTATTTTATTTGACAGATTTACTTTAAAAAGTTGAAAATTAAAAAAATATAGTATCTTTGCAGCTTATTAATAATAGAGGTCGCGTACCTTACAAATTAATTATTTATGCCAGTAAAAATTAGATTACAAAGACACGGTAAAAAAGGAAAACCTTATTACTGGATCGTAGCAGCAGATGCTAGAGCAAAAAGAGATGGTAAATACCTAGAAAAATTAGGTGCTTACAATCCAAACACAAACCCAGCAACTATCGAAATAAACGTTGATGGAGCTGTACAATGGTTACAGAATGGTGCACAACCAACTGACACAGCAAAAGCAATTTTGTCTTACAAAGGTGTTATGCTTAAAAACCATTTAGCAGGTGGTGTTAGAAAAGGTGCTTTAACAGAAGAGCAAGCTGAAGCAAAGTTTACAGCTTGGTTAGATGAAAAAGCAAGTAAAGTAGAAGCTAAAAAAGACGGTTTATCAAAAGCGCAAGCTGATGCTAAAACTAAAGCTTTTGAAGCAGAAAAAGCAGCTAATGAAGCTAGAATTGCAGCTAACGCTCCAGTTGTAGAAGAAGCTCCTGCTGAAGATGCAAAAGCATCTAACGAAGAAGAAGAATAAAAATTAATTTTTATACTTTTAAACTCCGATAATTTTTATCGGAGTTTTTTATGCAAAAAACTTTTGTTATGGATATTAAAGACTGTTTCTTTTTAGGTAAAATTGTTAAAAAATATAGTTTTAAAGGCGAGCTCCTTATAAAACTAGATACTGATGAGCCTGGACTTTATGAAAACTTAGATTCTATGTTAATAGATTTACGTGGTTCATTGGTTCCGTTTTTTGTTGAAAGCTCTCAATTACATAAATCTGAATTACTTCGTGTAAAATTTGAAGATGTCGATACCGAAGCTGATGCTGATAGTTTAATTAAAAGCAACATATACTTACCACTAAGCGTTTTACCAGAATTAGAAGATGATAAATTTTATTTTCATGAAATAATAGGTTTTAAAGTTGAAGACAAAAACTTTGGAACTGTTGGTATTATAAAAGCGGTTAATGACAGTACAGCACAATCCCTATTTGAAATTGACAGAGATGGTATTGAGATTTTAATCCCAATGAATGATGAGTTTATTTCTAAAGTGGATAAACCAAACAAAACTATTTTTGTAGATACTCCAGAAGGCTTGATTGACTTATATTTAGAAGATTAATTTTTTTGTACTGAATTTATTTCAGGATTACATCCAAAAACTAAAGAGATCCTCAATACATTTAGGATAACGTCATATGAGCAAGCCTTTTAAATTTAAACAATTTACTGTACAACAAGACCAATGTGCCATGAAAATTGGTACTGATAGCGTTTTACTTGGTGCTTGGTCACCTTTAGACACCAACCCATTTGCTATTTTGGATATTGGTGCAGGCACAGGTATTTTAGCTTTAATGCTTGCACAACGTAGCAACGCACAAGTAATTGATGCTTTAGAAATTGACGAACAAGCGTATGAGCAATGTGTTGATAATTTTGAAACTTCGGTTTGGGCTGATCGCTTATTTTGTTATCATGCCGATTTAGCTGAGTTTACAGAAGAAATTGAGGACAAATACGACTTGATTATATCCAATCCTCCATTTTATGCTGAGGATTACAAATCTGACAACACGCAACGTGACTTAGCACGTTTTACAGATGCCTTACCTTTTGATCATTTAGTTGCTTGTACTGCTCAACTATTGTCTGAAACTGGTATTTTTACGGTTGTTATTCCCTTTAAAGAAGAAGCTCATTTTATAGACCTAGCGTCTAAAGTTAATTTGTTTCCTAATAACATCTTACATGTTAAAGGAACGCCTACTTCTGAGGTTAAAAGAAGCTTGCTAGCGTTTTCTTTCCGCGAAAGCGACATTAAAACTGAGACTTTGATTATTGAAACCTCAAGGCATCAATATACTGATGATTATATTACGTTAACTAAAGAGTTTTACCTTAAAATGTAGTGGATTGCATTGCTTTTGGATGCTGTTTACTTTTTTAAGTGGGATTGGATCCTGAAACTAGTTATGGAGGACTTGGTAAGAGGTTTTTTTTATGCTATTGTGTTTGGTGGTCTGTAAGAGACCCTTCGACTGCGCTCAGGGAGACATTGATTTTGCTATTTGTGACATTGGTTTGATACTATTAGGTTTGATTTGTTACTCTAAGGATTTGTGCTAAAATGCTAAATATGTTATTAAATACTAGTAAATAAAAGAATTCTTAAAAATTTGCCTTAATTTTTGATATAATATTGTGTTCTGAAAACGATTTCGTTATTTTTGTGATTGAAACAATAAGCTACACGAATAGTTTATTTTTAATACAGACTTAAATGAAACCAGATTTATTTGAAGCGCCAGATTACTATAATCTTGACGAACTTTTAACTGAAGAACATAAATTAGTACGTGATGCTGCTCGTGAATGGGTTAAGCGTGACGTCTCTCCTATTATTGAAGCGTATGCTCAAAAAGCAGAATTCCCGAAGCAAATTGTTAAAGGATTAGCAGATATTGGTGCTTTTGGACCTTATATTCCTGTGGAATATGGTGGTGCAGGTTTAGACCAAATTGCTTATGGTTTAATTATGCAAGAGATAGAACGTGGTGATTCTGGTGTACGTAGTACTGCCTCAGTACAATCGTCTTTAGTAATGTATCCTATTTGGAAATATGGTAACGAGGCTCAACGCCAAAAATACTTACCAAAATTAGCAAGTGGAGAATGGATTGGAAGTTTTGGTTTAACTGAGCCTGACCATGGAAGTAATCCTGGAGGCATGGTTACCAACTTTAAAGACATGGGAGACCATTACCTTTTAAATGGTGCAAAAATGTGGATTTCAAATTCGCCATTTTGTAACGTTGCTGTTGTTTGGGCTAAAAATGAAGCAGGACGTATTCACGGTTTAATTGTAGAACGTGGTATGGAAGGCTTTACAACACCTGAAACACACAACAAATGGTCCCTTCGTGCGTCAGCAACAGGAGAGCTTATTTTTGACAACGTTAAAGTACCAAAAGAAAACTTACTACCAAACAAATCTGGATTAGGTGCACCATTAGGTTGCTTAGATTCGGCACGTTTTGGTATTGCTTGGGGAGCAATTGGAGCAGCAATGGATTGCTACGATACTGCTTTAAGATATAGCAAAGAACGTATGCAGTTTGGTAAGCCAATTGGACAATTCCAATTACAACAAAAGAAGCTTGCTGAAATGATTACCGAAATTACCAAAGCCCAATTATTAGCTTGGCGATTAGGTGTTATGCGCGAAAATGGTACTGCTACCTCAGCACAAATATCTATGGCGAAACGTAATAATGTAGATATGGCACTAAAAATTGCTAGAGACGCTAGACAAATGTTAGGTGGTATGGGAATTAGTGGAGAGTACAGCATTATGAGACATATGATGAACCTTGAAAGTGTTGTTACTTATGAAGGTACTCATGATATCCATTTATTAATTACTGGTTTAGATGTTACTGGATTGAATGCTTTTAAATAGTAGATAGTTAATAGTGGATTACATAGCTTAAGCTTTTGTTATTTGTTATTTATTATTTTATTTGACTGTTTAGCATTCAAGGTATAGATATAAAAAAAAGCACGTCGTTAAGACGTGCTTTTTTTATTTTATATTATACTATGGGCTTATGCTGTCTTGTAGGTTTTGAATTATGCTTCGGTTTATACTGTGGTTATATTTAGGCTTATTTATTTCACTTAAAACCCATCTGTAAATCGCCAGATGACTCCAATATTACATTGGTAATAGCTACCTACTTCTGGACTGTTATTTTTAACTGCAACGTTAGCACGTCCAGAGATATTAATAGCCATTTTAGGAAGCAGCCAATAACTAATGCCTAAACCTGGACCTACAATAAGCGCGTCTGTATTAGCGTACGTGTATTTTCCTGCTGCTAAAAACACGTATAACTCCTTGTAATCTCTTGCTGTATTTGGGATAATATAATAATTAACATCTGCTTGTACTGCAAACAAACTCGCATTGGATTTGGGTGTTTTTAGCGTATTTGTGGACACATTAACACCAACACTCCAATTAGTATCTAACTGATAGTCTAAGCCTAAATTAAAAGGCGTTGCAAAGTCTAACTTATCTATTGCCCAAGGTAACCTGCTGTATGGATAGTTATTAATAATGTTGACACCCAAAGCTAGCTTTACGTGTGGTTTGTCTTGTGCTACAGCTTTGTACATGACTAATGTACTAGCTACAGCAATGTGTAGTAATAGCGATTTTATATTCATCAAGTTACTATTTTAACTTAGTTACTATATTGCGCTATTAATAATTTAGGGAGTGACTTTACAAACCTTTTTAAGGTGTTATTATTGTTTTATTTTTTAAACTGATACCACTTTTTCTTAACCGTTTCGGCATGATAACCATAACCATAGCCATAATTATAACCATAACCATACGATCCTTTAAAGTCAATATCGTTAATAATATAACCCATGTTTTTAATCTTTTTCTGGTCTACTAATTTTTTAGAATATTCAATTAATGGTTTTTCTGTCACACCAGATCTAACGACGTAAGCTGTATAATCAATACCATCCATAAACGTTAGCGTATCTGCTACTAATAAGGTTGGTGCTGTATCTACAATAATATAATCGTAATGTGCTTTAGCTTCGTTTAAAAATGCTTGGAAACGTGCACTTGATAATAAAACCGTTGGCATTGGCGGAATTGGACCTGATAGTAATAAATTAAATTGATTACTATTAGCATCCATTTGTATTAACATGTCTTGCCAACCACTATTTTGATTACTTAAATAATTAGATAATCCAGCTTTGTCTTTAGAGCTTCCAATTAAGGTGTGTAATTGCGGATTACGTAAATCTGCACCAACTAATAACACTTTCTTTTTTAAATGAAAATAGGTTTGTGCAATATTAAATGCCACTGTTGTTTTCCCTTCGCCTTTAACCGAAGACGTTACTGCAATGACTTGACCTTGATTGGTCTGTTTGTTATGTAACGTAAAGTTTAGGTTATGGATTAAAGTTCTAAACGCTTCCTCAGTTTGTGTGTTTCCTGAGGTTAATTTTATGGCTTGTTTAGCATTAGGAATTACCGGAATCTCACCAACAATTGCAGTCTTTGGGTTAATATTTTCAACATCTTTACTGGTGTAAATTTTAGTATTGGTTAAAAACTTTAAATACAAGATACCGATTGGTAAACCCAATCCTAATAATAAGGCAGCTAACAATACTATTTTACGTTTTGGCGCTACAGGAATCGAGTTAGTAATGGCGTAATCTATCACTTTTACATTCGCTGCAGTGACTGCCATAGTAATTGCTGCTTCTTCGCGTTTTTGTAATAATAGTAAGTATAGGTTTTCTTTTAGGATTTGTTGACGCTCTATACTACGTAATATTTTTTCTTTGCTTGGTAAGGTTTTAAACGACTGTTGTGCTAAGCCTTGCGCACGTTTATTTTGCGATAAGGACTGTTGCAATTGCGTTTTATAACCAGATAATGAGCGTTGTATGTTATTATTTAAATCTGTAATAGACGCTTTTAAAATCTTAACCCTTGGGTTATTGTCTCCAGCTGTGGCTTTCCATTTGTTATATTCTAACACTGCAGCATTATAATCGCTAACCAAGGTATTTACAGCACCACTATTTAACCCAATATTAGCAGGTAATAATTTTATGTCTTGGTTACTAGCTATGCTTTTGTCTAACACATCTGCTAATAGCAATTGGGTTTCGGCTTCAAACAGTTGTTCGTCTTTAATTGATTTTTTCTGAATCACAGACGCTGCATCAGCTTCAAAAATACTTAAGTTATTGTTTTGTTTGTAGCTACCTTTAGCGACTTCAATCGAGTCCAACTCGGTTGTTAGATACGTAAACCTTTCGTCAATAAACGCGATGGTACGTTTAGACACTTCCTGTCTGTCTGTAATTCCATCTTGAGTATAGACTTCAATTAAAGTATTTAAGACTTGTTGTGCTTTTTGCTTGCTTGGATCTTCCAGACTTAATATTAAAATATCACTATCCTTACCATCAGGTGCAATTTTTATGGCTTGTAATAAATTTTGTGTGGCTTGTGTTTGACTACTAATTTTAACCTCATAGACTGGATTATCATTAGCCACTAAACTTTGTGCATTTGCTGGCTGAATGGTAAACGGAAAGTCAACCGTTGGCTTTTCAAAATAAAAGTTTGGGACTTGTAAGGTGGCTTCGGATTCTAGGTTTAATAATTGGTAGCCTTTATCCTGAAGTGTTATTTGAAACTGTAATTCGGCATCTGGTTTTGCTAATTCCGGTTCAAACACCACTTTAAAAGGTGCGTTAAACACTTCGGATTTATTAACACGACCAGACTGAAAGTATTGCACCTGTAAGTTTAATTGATTAACCACTTGTCGGTTTAATCTAAAGGATTGCAATACTGCACGTTCGTTTTCTAGGTTAACGTTTCCTTTACCTAATAATTTATCTAAATCTAGGTTTAAGGCAGTAGATTCTTTTTCAGTTAACACCTTAATTTTTGCAGCAGTTTTGTAGCTATCTGGTGTGTAACGTAAATATAAAAAGGCTATAATTAAGGCGATTATTCCGCTTAAAGCGATCCAATACCAATAGGCTAAGTACTTATTAGCAATCCCTTTTAAATCTATTTGCTGGTCCTGTGCGTCTTGTTGTTCTAGGTAATTATCCATAGTCTGCTTATCTAGTCAATAAAATTATGGCACTTAGGGTTACCGATGCAATTGCTACTATGGTTGTTACATTACCTACGTAACCTGCTGTTTTTACTTTAGCACGATTGGGTTGTACCACTAACACGTCGTTAGGTTTTAGTCGGTATTCTGGATTGTCCATCCAATTGGTAGTGGTTAAGTCTATGTGTGTGATTTTACGTGTTGCATCCACCTCTCTGATTAACAAAATATCGTTACGCTTTCCGTTAATAGTTAAATCTCCTGCATAGCCTAGCGCTTGTGGTACACTAATGTACTGCTCTGTAAAACTAAAGGTTCCAGGACGTTGGACCTCACCTAACACTGTCACTTTTGCGTTAAGCAATCTAACGGTTACAATAGGATTAATTAAGTGACCACCATTTTCTAGTTGTGCCACAATTTGGCTTTCTAGTTGCGAGTTGGTAAGTTGTGTGGCTTTAATTTTTCCTAACACTGGTAATGCTATAAACCCTTCCGGATTGACTAAATACCCTTGCAATTTTAAAATATCTACACTATTATTAACAGCATTAGCATTTACGTTTTTGTTATATGGAATGGCTGCTTCTGGTATGGCAGCACTTATGGTTACTGCTAATATATCGTTAGGCTGAATGGTGTTTTCTTGATACTGTACGTTAGTTTGGTTGTATTGGTTAGCATCCTGAAAGTATAAAATTTCTTTATTACTCACACAGCTGCTTAATGATATAGCCATAACTACGACTGTGATGATTTTAACGAGATGCTGATTACATTTGGGTTGCATACTTATGATTACTATTAGCGATTATTATTTGTACCACTACTGGTTAGGTAGCTGTTTATTTTTACGTCTGAACTATAAAATGCGTGACGTTTTGTAATGGTTATTTTGTTTAACGTGTCAAAAATAGCACAAAATTATAAACTACCACTTTTTAGTGGATTAAAAGCATGTCTTTTACGTATTTAAAATGGCTAATTTTTACACCTTTTTTAGCCTATAATTTTAATACACTATCCATACACTATCTATACCTTTGCTATACCGTTACTATACCTATGCTATAAGGTTGCTTTTTTGACTCGTTTGGGTTTTAGTATTTGGGTTGTTTTTAGTTTTAATATTACACTAAACTACGCTTTAAAAATGCGATGTTTAAAATAAAGACATCTCATTACTATTAAATTATTTTACAGACCAATCCATCCATAAATCTTGATCAAAACGATACTGATCATTTTTAGCAGATTCTAAATCCTGGTCTGAAAACACGATTAATTCTGAGTTAGCTTCCAATGCTTTAAATCCATTAGCATGACCTTTAGGTACACAAAGCACTTGATTTTTATTGGCTTGTAAAATAAATACTTTGGGTTTACTATTGACGTCTGGTGTATTCCAATCTTTAATAGGCACAATTGCAATTACAAAACGTCCTTTAGTACATTTAAAATATTTTGCCTCAATTTTATGCGCTTGCCAAGCACGCACAACTGTTGTCGATGGATGCGTGATGGTATACATGCGTTTTATTGGTGACATATCAAAATCGTTTACAAAAGCTACCGTTCCGCGATGATCATTGTGTACTGCACCATCTATAATATAAGGTTGTAAGTGTTTAACATCTTTAGTCATTCCAAAATAATTTTTCAAGAGTCTGCTTTGTTTTTATTTCGTCAAAACTATCGTTTAATAAAGACATCGAATTATTTGATAATTGCTGAATTTTGTTGTCAGGATATTGTAATAATTCTAAAAAACCTTTTTCGATAGCTTCGATACCACTTGGATCAGCTGAAACACCTAAATCATACTGAGACACCAATTGTGCTACCTCTCCTTTCATGACTGCATAAATTGGCTTTTTAGCAGTTAAATACGTTTGGAATTTAGATGGAATCATAATTTCATACAATGGAACATCTACCAATGAAATTAATAACACATCGCTAGCTGCAAAATAATTAGGCATTTTAGTGACCGGTTTTCTACCTGTAAAATTAACGTTGGTGATTTGCTCTGTATTGCAAATTGCTTTTAATTCTTCTAAAAAAGAACCATCACCAATAATATTTAAATAGGCGTTTTTATGTGTTGCACTTACTGCTTTAAAAGCACGTACCACTTTATCTAAATTTTGCACTTTACCAATATTTCCAGCAAAGGTGAAATTAAAACCTTCTGGCAATGTTTCTTTTTCTGTTGTAAACCCATCAATTAATGGCCAATTAGGAATCCAATGTATTGGTTTTGGCTTTTTAAGCAACGCTTCAATTTTACTTTTAAATCCTTTACAGGAGATTAAAATTGTGTCGCATCCCGAATAAATAAACCGCACAATTTTAGTTAAAACATAGTTAGTTAATTTGGTCTTTTTTAAGCCATATGCATAAATAGTATCTGGCCACAAATCTTGTGACCACATGGTTATTTTGTATTTAAATAACGGTTTTAATAATACTGGAGCCATACCGTTAGTTAGAGGTCCTGTTTGATAAATAAAAACTTTTTCAAACCGACGTCCAATACTTAATAGTATCCAAAAACTAAAAAACATATAATTAATGTAGTTTAATAGCTTTATAAGTAAACTATTTTGATAACCTGGTATTACTAAAAAGCGATGTACAATTGCTGACTTATAATTACTTTTGCTATAGATCCGATTTTTGTAACCATCCAAAACTTTCCCATAAGGATAGGATGGATTTCTAGTTAAAATTTCAAGCTCATATCCTTGCTCCAACCAACTGTCCACCAAATTGTTAATTATAAAATCTTCGGGAAAGAAGACCTCTGTAATTATTAAGGCTTTCTTAGACATTAAAACTTATAATTTTGAGAATATATGTTTTTATTTGCTTCCATATTTTCGTGCATTTCTTTAAACATTACTTTATAAGAAGGCACGACATAATTAAAATCTTTGCGCTCTGACTTTAAGCTTTTATCCACTTTTTTACCCTCAAAAGGATCAATAGTTAAAGCCTCGCGATTAAAAACGGTTTTAAATAATTTAAGCATTTCAAACTTAGAAATAGCTACACCATTGGTTAGATTAATCACTCCTCTAACATCTTGATTAATCGCTTCTAAAATAGCTTTGGATAATTCTAAAGTAGTTACTCCACCCCAAAAAGCTTCAGTATACCCTTTTATTGTGCCACTTTGCTTTAAAAACCAATGTAACAACCCTTCGCCTTCCGCTTTTATTTCAGGACCTATAATAGACGTCCTTATAGTCAACGACTCTTGACCAAATAATTCGCCAAGTGCTTTGCTGCGTCCATAAACATCATCTGCATCTCTAAAATCTGACTCTACATAACCACCTTTAGCTCCAGAAAACACACAATCTGTACTGACGTGAATTACACGAGCGTTATTTTTTTGTGCTATTGCAGATAATTCATGTGGTAAATAGGCATTGATGTAAATAGCATTAGCAGGATTATTAGTCGATCCTTTTATTAAAACACCAATACAGTTTACAATAATATCTGGATTAGTTTGTTGTATTACCTCAGCTAATTTGTGCTTATCCGTAACATCGCAAATAATGGAATCTGGCGTCAACTTATTTCTATAGACTACATCTATTATAGTGTGATTGGTATCTTTTTTTAGGGTATTGTAAAGCACATGACCTAACATACCAGTTGCGCCTAATACAAGTATTTTTTTGTTTACTTTTTCCATACTGTTCGATTAATATAATCTGTGTAAGATAAAATGATACGTAACACTTTTTTAGACACGTTATCCGTAGTATAATCTTCTACAATCCGTATGACGTTGTTATTTTCTTGATGTTGGCTTACCACAACATTAATAGCTTCCATAACACGATTTTTGTGCAAGCCTGACATTATTAATGTGCCTTCGTCCATACCTTCTGGACGCTCATGCGCTTGCCTAATTGTAATTGCAGGAAATCCTAAAATAGAAGATTCTTCAGTAATTGTACCACTATCCGAAATAACACAAAAGGCATCTTTTTGTAATTTGATATACTCTAAAAAACCAAAAGGTTTCATAAATCTAATGTTGCTATTCTTGTTTACAAAATCCATTACCTCTAACTTTTTTCTTGTTCTAGGATGTGTAGATACAATAACTGTTTTGTTATATTTTTCTTGAATAGCACTTAATGTCTCTAAAAGGTTTTTAAAATTTTCTTCAGAGTCTACATTTTCTTCACGATGTGTACTTACAATAAAATAGGCACCTTTTTCTAATCCCTCGTCTGTAAGTACAGTCGATTTTTCTATCCCATTTTTATGATGAAGTAAAACCTCACGCATTGGTGATCCTGTTTTAATAATGGTTTCTGGTGCAATCCCTTCGTTTTCTAAATACTTTCTAGCATGCTCAGATAAAGGCATGTTAATATCACTTAAATGGTCTACTATTTTGCGGTTAATTTCTTCTGGTACACGTTGGTCAAAACAGCGGTTTCCTGCTTCCATATGGAATATTGGAATTTTTCTGCGTTTTGCCGAAATCACTGACATACAACTATTAGTATCACCATATAACAACACAGCATCTGGTTTGTATTTTTCAAAAGCACCATCCGACGCTATAATTACCTGTCCAATAGTTTCTGCTGCATTGTTACCTGCTGCATTTAAAAACATATCAGGTTTACGTATGCCCAATTGCTCAAAAAATATCTCGTTTAATTCGTAGTCATAATTTTGTCCTGTGTGGACTAAAACATGTTCAGTATGTTTATCTAGCTCTGCAATAACACGACTTAATTTAATTATCTCTGGACGTGTCCCTACAATAGTCATTACTTTTATTTTTCCTTCCATGCTGCTATTTCGTCTTTAATTAAGTCTAAGGTTAATAATAAGGCTTTAGTTTCTTCCACAGTTAAACGTTGTGTATTATGCGAGTTATAATCCTCAACCGTTGCTGTTTTTACATCACCTTCTTCAAAATACTGTGCATAATTTAAATCCCGATTATCTGCTGGTATTTGATAAAATCCTGGTAAATCAATAGCTTTAACCATTTCTTCACGCGTACAAAGGGTTTCGTACAATTTTTCGCCATGACGTGTACCAATAATTTTTATTTGGCTGTCACTTTCAAACAATTCTATTAATGCTTTAGCTAACACCTCAATAGTTGCTGCAGGTGCTTTTTGCACAAATAAGTCCCCTTGTTTGGCATTTTTGTATGCAAATAATACCAAATCTACTGCATCCTCTAAAGACATTAAATAACGTGTCATGTTAGGATCTGTAATAGTTATTGGCTGACCTGCTTTTATTTGTTCTATAAATAACGGAATTACCGATCCACGTGATGCCATTACATTACCATAACGTGTTAAGCAAATTGTGGTGTCCTCTTCTGCTACATTACGCGACTCTGCAACAGCTACTTTTTCCATTAAAGCTTTAGACATACCCATTGCATTAATAGGATAGGCTGCTTTATCTGTGCTTAGGCAAATTACTTTTTTTACGTTATTAGCTATAGCTGCTTTTAAAACATTTTCTGTACCAAGTACATTTGTGCGTGTCGCCTCAATAGGAAAAAACTCGCAGGATGGTACTTGTTTTAAGGCTGCTGCCTGAAACACATAATCTACACCACGCATTGCGCTTGCAATACTGTTATAGTTACGCACGTCTCCTATATAAAATTTTACTTTTGGATTATTAAGTCTAACACGCATATCGTGTTGTTTTTTTTCGTCACGAGAAAAAATACGAATCTCTTTAATATCAGTATCTAAAAAGCGATTTAGTACTGCGTTACCAAAAGATCCTGTACCTCCTGTGATTAATAGCGTTTTGTTTTTGAACATTATTTATGATTTAAATACACTTGGTTTATAAAACTAATGGTTTGTTTAGCTGTTTTATCCCAAGAGTAATTTTTAATTTCTTTTAAATTATTATTAGCCATTTGTTCTCTTTCTTTTGGTTTTGAAAGAAAATCGATAATTGCATCTTCAATAGATTTCACTTCCTTTGGATTGAAATAAAAACCATTTTCTTTTAAAAATTCAGGCATTGGCTGTTTATTGCTGCATACAATAGGTACTCCAGAAGCCATAGATTCCATTAAAATATTTGGCATATTCTCGCAATTTGAAGCAAAAATAATACCTGATGCTTTTTTATACTCCTCTGCTATTTCAGCATATGGAATATGTCCTTTATTTATAACAAATTGATTCTCTGGATCTACCGCTTTAATGGTTTGCATTAATAATTTACCTGCTGGCTTAAAAATAACACCACCTACCAAAGTCAATGTAATTGGATATCCTTTTTTTCTTAAATTGGAAATTGCTTGCACTACATACCACTGATTTTTGTACACATGTACTGTAGACACATATAAAAAATTGAATGGTTTATTTAAGCTATACTCCGTTATTGCTTGCTGCACTTTAACCTCTCCTTTAAATTGAGGAGAGACACCATGCGGAATTATTATTTGTTTCTTTTTATCAATATTTAAAACGTTGTTAGCGTATTGTTTGGCATAATTTGATATAAAAATAATACCAGAAGCATTATTAAAACAACGTTGTTGTTTTTTAAAGTTTAACCAAAAACGTATAACTTCTTTAGGTTTTTTTATTTCGCGCCAAATATCACGTTCATATAGTAGCATATTTCTGGACATTCCTACTATAGGCTTAAATCCTCCTGTATAATCTCCAGTTAACGAAAACAATATATCACAATGTTTTTTTATTTCTTGATCATAATTTAGCATTTGAAATTTTACACGTTGCACAAGACCTTGATTTAATTCTGGAAAACTAACCTTAGTTAAAAAACTATAATCGCCAATCTCTTTTAAGACTTTATCCGAACTAAATACAACAATAGCTTTAACATCCATTAATTGATTGGATGTTGCAATAGATTTTAATATTTCTGTCAGATGAGTAATCCCACCTCCTCCTCCTATATTGGAAGCGTCAATGCCTAGTCTCATAATTACAATTTTAGTTGATTGCCCAAAATAACATCATATTGTATTGGCCTTATAGGTTCACATCCACCTCCTGGATGAAATGTTATTTCTCCAAAATAAACTTCGTTATTATGATCATAAAAATCTACACGAACAAAAGGCAATCTATCTCTAAGATCTTCTGCTATTAATTTTACTAACCTGACCATTAATTCTAAATGTTTTGGTTGTTTTATTATTCTGGAGCAATTTGGGTATAGAATCTTAAAATCAACTTTTACCCAATCTAAGTCGTAAAAATTTCTAGTATGATTAGTATCTCTATCTATATCAACTTGAATATATTTTGGCTCTCCATTAAAACAAAAAAACTTATAATCCAATAATGGATTATCAACTGTATTATGGAGATATTTTTCAATAACAATTTTATTTTTAATGCCTTTATATTGCCACTCGCCAAATACAGAATAGTCAATTTTCAACCATTTCTCTAATTCCTTTTTTACTTCTTCAATATCAACTTGATTTATATCTTTTACCAAAATATTATTCCCTGAAGATTGATTAGCTTTTATAGCACACTGTTTCGGTAAAGCTTTAAAATTTATATCATTAACATCGTCATAAACTCCAATTAACGGAATTAAATATTTATCACCAATTATCTTAGTTATATAATTACGCACCTCATATTTATCTACAAGTAAATGTGCATCCTTAAACCTGTTTTTTAATTTTAGGAAAATTATTTTTTCATTAAATGTCTTTGGATTTTTTAAATCAAGGTTTTTAGGAAAAAACAAATGTCTTAAGTGCAGGTAGTAATTACTTATCTTAAAAAAAGACATATCACTTAATCTTTTTCTAAGAAAATTAATTATTTCAAGTTTCATATTAATGTGAATTGATTTTAAATATTTTATTAATCTTTAGTATACTAACATATAATAACAGTTTCAAGTAATTGTAATTGACAAAGCCAAATAAAATAAATTTTATTTTATTTGGTTTACCCAAACCATAACTACTATGCTTTACTACCTTATGCCAATTTATTGCTGAAGCAGGCATCGTAGATTTAAAATAATTATAAACCTTTAAGAAACCTTTAATTCTTAATGGCTTCGAATTTGTGATTTTAATATTGCTTTGCTGATAATACAATTCTATAGAGTTGGTCTGAATAAATTCTCTTGTAGGATTGTCATTTCTCAAACACAAATAAAAGTAATAGTCTTGTGCAGATTCCAACCCTATCCAAAAATAAGACTCTTTTATATATTCTTTCTTTATGCATGGAAAGCTAAACCCTCCAAAAAAATTTCGATAGTCTAAAAAGTGTTTATTTGAATTACCATGAATTACACCTCCTAACGTACCATCTTGATAAAACACTCTAGCATCAGAAGTTACTAAAATTGCATTATTATTGGCTTCTAATAAATTAACTTGGTTTTCAATTTTAGACTCAACCCAATAATCATCATCATCCAAAAATGAAATATATTTTCCAGTAGCATTTTGAAAACCTAGTAGTCTAGCTGCATTGGCTCCTCCTAAATTTGAATTAAAAAGCTTAACATTAAACTGTTCTAATATTGTTTCTAATTTATTATTATCTGCTTCGTAATCATTTACAACTATAATTTCAATATTATTATACGTTTGTTTTTGAACAGATTTAATTGCTTTTATTAAATCTATATTTCTGTTATAAGTAGTTATCACTACGGAAACTTTATGCTTTTTTTCCATAAACAAGGCTTTCTATTAAAACTAATAGGACTATAAAGATTACATAGGCGTTGGCAGACGGGAAATAAAATTTATTGTAAAATAAACCCATTAATAAAAACTGAGTATATACGATATAAATCAAATAACTTGATGGTATTAATTTTTTAACTTTTGATAAAAAGCTAACAACAGTTACAAATAGTGAACAAACTATTAATGTACCTATAGCACCAAAATCTATCCATAATTCCTTTAAATAATATGCAAAGTAAAAATGCTTTTTACCATTACTTGCTATTTGCCATTGTACATTTTCTTTTTCCTTTTTAAGCTGGTTACTTCCTATAAAACTCCTATATATATAAGGAAAATTATAAAGACCATAAGTATGATCAATATCCATATTATAATAGTCATTAGCATTTCTTAATTGCTGTCCACCATAATCCAGTAAACTTAAAACTACCGGATTTAAGTTTTCATTTCCATAATAATAATTACTATCCGTAAACCTACTAGAGGAAAGTTTTAGAAATAAAAACAAAAACAGAATTCCAAAAATCAAAAATATTCTGTGAAATTTTTTCTTTATTTTGGCAGATAATTCTTTTTTAAACAGCAAATAATAGAATAAAAATGATATCATCCAAAAAACGAAACCATCTCTACCAAAAACACTAGACACCCAAAAAACATAACTAAAACTCGCAAATAAGACTATCATACCTAGTACTTTTTTGTTCTTCTTAATCAAATCAAAAAACAAAAAAATATTTATGTGAAAAGAAAAACTAATAGTTGCAAAAAAAGAATAAATAAAACCTTTAGATTCATTTCCTTCTAATTGATGCTCAAGCCTAGCATCTCCCAAATTTGGAGTTTGCAAAAATTTAATAAAATCTACTAAATATAAAAATGTAGAAATAATGGAAAGAAAAACAATAATTTTAAGAATTAAGCTATCATAAATTAGAGGCTTTTTTGAACCAGAAATTTCTACCAAATCGAAAGAAGATAATGATTTAAATGAAAGTAACATAGTAGCAACTATAAAAATCATATTCATATAATTCCACTCATCTTTATAGTATTTAAAATCTAAGAATTCTAAAAAAAAGCCTAAAAGTAATGATATACAATATATAGAAACTATAATCTTTGTTGCAGATGATTTAAGTGCAACTTTATGATAAAAAAAAAGAAAAAATATAATAGTTACTAAATGCAATTTGATTTGTTTTTAAAATTAAATCCAAGTAAGTTTTTTTTATGATTTGAATAAATCATTAGAAAAAACACCCATAATTCTACAAAAACAGCTAACCAAGACATACTCTTTAACGAGACAAAATTTAACCAATACAATAAAAAAGCACCTGTACAATAAAATATAGTTGTACTTGAAATTATTTTAGTGAATAGCTTATTATAACCAAAAACAATTAATCTTGAAGTTCCTAAAAACTGATTAAAAGCGACAATAATTGCAGCAACTGATAATACACGCATTGCATATTTAGCCTCCACCATCTCTCTATCACCAATTAATTGTATTATTTGATCACTAAAAATCAAGACTAAAATCACAAGAATCAGAGTAACACCTGATGCAATAAACATCGTTTTATTTATTAGTTTAATATTTTTTTCCTTAGCTAGCAAAGGAAAAGTTGCTTGTGTAAACATTGCTGCTGGGATTTTCAAAACCCTCAATACTTTTTCACCTAAATCGTAAAAAGCAGTATAATTCATCCCTAATAAAGTACCAATAATTATTTTATTAGCATTAACATATATTTGTTTAGATGCTACAGAAACAAAAATAACTAAACTACTTTTAAATTGAGATTTAATCAAATAGTACTCTTGCTTTATAAATTTCACCTTCTTTTTATAAATAATTACATACATAGCAATGAGACCACCAAACAAAGCTCCAATACCATTAAGTAATGGTACATACAAGTAGTCTTGTTTATTTTTAACTAAGAGGAATATTAAAATTGTAAAAAAAGTTTTTATAATTAAATTTATGATAGTAATGTACTTCATTTTCTCAATACCTTGAAAAAACCATTGAGGAAATAAAAATTCATTAAAAGTAATTAAGTATGTAAAGATATAAAGTCGCCAATCTCCTTCTAAAACAGAAAAATAAAGTAACACTACGAGTATTAATAGAGAAAAAATCCACAAGAAAAATTTTATTATTAATACTGATGAAACTATCCCACTTAATTTATTCAAATCACCTACATTTTCAGCAATATCTTTGGTTGCAGTAATATTAAACCCAAAATTAATTAACATTGAAAAGTACAACGTTATAGCTTGAGCAAAAATAATTAACCCATACAAATCGGCTCCTAAAACCCTTAATAAATATGGGTAAATAATCAATGGAAGTACAATTAATAAAATTTGGAATAGTGATAAATAACTGAGGTTATATATTACTGTTTTATATTTAATTATTGTACTATTTATACGTTGAATTACTTTATTATTAAATCCAAAAATCATTTTTATTTCTTCATTAAAAAAAATTAAAAAAGTAAAATATATTTAATTACAAATTCTCCCAATACCAACCTACTGCTTCTTCAATCCCTTGAGCAATACCATGCGTTGGATTATAATCTAACAAGCGTTTTGCTTTATCTACTGATGCTAACGAATGTGGTATGTCTCCTTTTCGGTTTGGACCATGTACAATATTAACTTGGGCAATTTTAGGATCGTATTTAGACAAGTATTTTTTTAATAAATCTGTTAATTGTACTAAAGTAGTACGATCTCCAACTGCTGTATTGTAAACTTGATTAAGTGCCTGTTTGTTTTGGGTTGTAATGGCAAGCAAATTCATTTGTACTACATTATCTATGTAAGTAAAATCACGAGAGTAACTTCCATCTCCATTAATTACTGGACTTTGGTGATTAATAAACTGCTTTACAAATAATGGGATGACTGCTGCGTAGGCTCCGTTTGGATCTTGACGTCTACCAAAGACATTAAAATAACGTAGTCCTATGGTATTTAATCCGTAGGTTGTAAAAAAGTTTTCTGCATATAGCTCGTTTACATATTTTGTGATGGCGTATGGTGATAAGGGTTTACCAATGGTTTCTTCTACTTTAGGTAAGGCTTCGTGGTCTCCATAAGTGGATGAGCTTGCAGCATAAATAAACCGTTTTACTTTGGCGTCTCTTGCTGCTACTAGCATATTTAAAAATCCAGACACATTAACTGCATTACTTGTAATTGGGTCTGCTATGGATCTTGGTACAGACCCTAATGCTGCTTGATGCAAGACAAAGTCTTGATCCTTGCAGGCTGTATTACACACTTCTAAATCGCGAATATCGCCAGTTATTAGTGTAAAATTAGGATTGCTTAAAAAGGGTGTAATATTGTGTTGGTGTCCTGTTGCAAAATTGTCTAAACAGGTCACTTTAACGTCTAGGTTTAATAAGGCTTGACATAGGTTAGACCCTATAAATCCTGCTCCTCCTGTTACTAGTACTTTTTTATTTTTTAATTGTGTAAATGACTCCATACTTGGGTTTTACTGAACTTTAAGTTTTTATTTGGGGTGTTACAGTCTTCCGTCTGCCTGTTTTAATACACCTTTTACATCATACACAATAGCTTTTGGTGCTTTTAAGGATTGTAAATCTAAGTCTAAAAACTGTTTGTGTGGTACTGCTAAAACTACTGCGTCAAATACTGCTGTAGGTTTGTGTTGTGTTGTTGTTAATTGGTACTCGTGTTGTACTTGCTCAGGCGACGCTAATGGATCGTAGATGGTTACGGTTATGCCATAACTTTGTAAACTACGGACTACATCTACAACTTTGGTATTACGTACGTCTGGACAGTTTTCTTTAAACGTAAATCCTAATACTACGATGTTTGCTCCTTTGACTTTAACATCATTATTTAGCATTAACTTTACTATTTGTGAGGACACATATTCTCCCATGGAGTCGTTAAGTCGTCTTCCTGCTAATATGATTTCAGGATGATAGCCTACTTCTTGTGCTTTTTGAGCCAGATAATAAGGGTCTACACCAATACAGTGTCCACCAACTAATCCTGGTTTAAAGGGTAGAAAATTCCATTTTGTAGCTGCTGCTTCTAATACATCGTTTGTATTAATATCTAAACGGTTGAAGATTTTAGCAAGTTCGTTAACAAACGCAATATTAATATCACGTTGCGCGTTTTCAATCACTTTTGCAGCTTCTGCTACTTTTATACAAGGTGCTAAATGTGTACCTGCTGTAATAACACTGCTGTACAATTTGTCTATTTGCTGCCCAACGTCTGGCGTTGAACCAGAGGTTACTTTTAAAATTTTATCTACAGTATGCTCTTTATCTCCTGGATTAATACGTTCTGGTGAGTAGCCTGCAAAAAAATCTGTATTAAATTTTAAACCACTTGTGGCTTCTAATACTGGAATGCAAACTTCCTCTGTTGCTCCTGGATATACCGTAGATTCATAGACTACAATGTCTCCTTTTTTTAATACGCGTCCAACGGTCTCACTAGCCTTAACTAAAGGTGTTAAATCTGGTCTATTATTTTTGTCTACTGGTGTAGGAACTGTTATAATATAATGTGTCGCGCTTGCTAAATGTGCTTGATCTGTTGTGCAATACAAGCCTTGATCTTTTTGATTAAGTTGGTCTGGACTAGTTACTACCACTGCTTTTAAAGTTGCCTGATCAATTTCTAGCGTACTGTCTGTACCTTGTTGTAGCTCTGAAACACGAGCAGAATTAATATCAAATCCTATGACCTTATATTTTGTAGCAAATAATCTTGCTAATGGTAATCCTACATAACCTAAACCTATAATAGCTATTGTCATTTTATATATATACTTATTATCTTAATTTATCTTTTTTATAGTTTCTTCCTTTTTTTTTTACAAGGTAGGAACAACCCATTTAACTTTACCTGATTTTACTTTTAAAATAAAAGGAAATAGTAATAACACAATTCCAGCAGGTAATATTATAAAAAAGGCTTTATTTATTGGTAAATCCCTAAGTAAAATTGCTAAACCAGTTATTATAATTGTATATAATCCAATAATTAGTGTCGCATATTTATGTTTTAAACCTAAGTCCACCAAACGATGATGGATGTGATTACGGTCTGGCGAAAATGGGCTGCGCTTGTTAATTATCCTGATAAAAAACACACGTAAGGTATCAAATAATGGATACGACACTAATGCTAGCACTATTACTGGAGCGTTTTTAAACATAATTAACTGTGACTCGCGTGCACCAATACTTAAATATGTTACGACTTCTAAAGCTAACAAAAAGCCAACTATTAATGACCCTGTGTCACCCAAAAATATTTTACGGTGTCTGGAAAAATTAAAGACTAAAAAGCCTATTAAAGCGCCTACTAAAGACAAACAAACTAAACTATAAAAAAAGTGATTAGTCAGGTAAAATACTATGGACATGTAACCAGAGATTAAAACGCCTAGCACACCTGCTAAACCGTCTATACCATCAACCAAATTATAGGCATTTATTAAAAGGACAATAACAAAAACAGAAAAAATTATGGAATAAGTTATTGGAATATCATGCGTCCCAAATAAACCTAAAAAGGAATCTATATGCATGTTTGCACCTAAAACATAAATGGCAGCAACCACTAATTGATATCCTAATTTTCGGACTGCCGAAAGTTTCATGATATCATCAAAAATACCTATCAATAATAACGCTAATATTAACGCATTAAATATTAACAAATCAATTAGCTGGCTGTAATTAGCAAATAATATTGCTGTTACATTTATAGGTAATATCATACCAGTAAATACACCAATACCACCAAGTGTAGGCACAATCCCTTTATGAGAGGTCCTGTCGTTTGGTGATGCGGTTAAATTTTTGGCTTTACTAATGGCTACTACTTTTGGTGTAACAACCATGGTGGCACAAATAGCAAATAGTGTAGTACAGACCGCTACAGGAAACTTGTAGTGGTTTAACAAGGCGGTTATTTCCTCGTGATTACTAGGTAGGTTATCTAAAATCATATTAATAGCGATTGCCAAATTGGTACAAAAATGGTTACGTATAATAGGTACCAAGCGTGGCTACGCCCTTACTTGTCACATGGCAAGTTGCTATTATACTGTGATACATTGTGTAAAAACAACTTGTTTTTACGTCATGAACACGACCTTAAACCTTAACTAAATGGTTTTTTAAAACATAAATATTATTGCGCCTAGCTAATTAAAACATTGCTGTTTAGATTAGTCAGTCACATAATACTTTGGAATTTAGTTATTTAAGCTATGTAGGAGATGTCATGATTATTTTCCCTTTTGTTGTTATATAATTACGATTTGGTGAGAACCGTAACACTGTATAAAACTGTTTTTTTTATTACTGATTAAGTTGCAATTTTACAACAAATCCAACAGACTTCAAAACTACCCAAACATTATTTTTTGTGGTTTTTACTATTAATCCTTCTTGATTTTCTATACCAAAATCTACCAAAGGTAGCGTTTCGCCAAGCGTTATAGCGTCCACACTATGCGACTGAATATCAAGGTTTTTTAAATTATTTTTCAGGTAATTGATTTCTTCTTCTTTGACAATTCCGGGTTTACCTTGGTCGTATAAGTAGTTTACGGTTCCTGGCAAATCAAATACTGTATTACGGTGCTCATCTGCAGCATTTACAAAAATGATACGAGGTAATAATGGGACTTTTATTTTTTTCTTACGGTCGCTCCATACACGAATTTCAGTGCGAATTGGACAAAACGCTTGTACGTCGATATCCCACTTATTTATAAGGGTTTCGACCTTATTTTCGTGATTTCGTTTAACGTATAATACGTACCAATTCTTATTCTGCATTATTATTTTTTTGGAACTCAAACAAAAGTACTGTTTATATTTTAATTTGGTTTTTTCGGTTGGATTTGAAGGGTAAGCTCCTGAAACCAGTTACTAATGAAGTGGTGGGTAGTTATTTGACTGGGTTTGGTTTTGATATTTTAATTAAAATAAATCCTATCTTGCTTCTAGAAAAAGTATACTATGTTTTCAGCAAAAAAGAAATTGGATCGTGCTTATAACAACGCTAAAGTTATTGGGTTTGATGACGACTCTAAGTTTATACTATTTAGTGATTGTCATCGTGGTGATAATAGTTTTGCTGATGATTTTGCTAATAACCGAAACATTTATTACCATGCCTTAAAACATTATTATGTCCAAGGTTTTGACTATGCCGAATTAGGTGATGGTGATGAGTTGTGGGAAAACATATCGTTTGAGTCCATCCTTTATGCTCATAAAAACGTGTATGGCTTGATGCAACTGTTTCATAAACAAAACCGCTTGCATATGATTTGGGGAAATCATGATATGGTATATCGCGATCCTGACTATGTTAAGAAAAATTTACATTCTTTTTTTGATCCTAAAGTTGGCGCTGATGTAGAACTGTTTGGTGATATTGAATACCACGAAGCTATTATTTTAAAACATAAAGACACGCAACAAGAGGTGTTTTTAACGCATGGTCATCAAGCGGATTGGTGGAATTATACTTTCTGGAAATGGAGTCGGTTTATGGTACGTGTCCTTTGGAAACCTTTAAATGTTATGGGTATTGCAGATCCGACAAGTCCTGCAAAAAACTATAAGGAATTAATTAAAGTCGAACGTCGTACCAAAAAATGGATTACTGAAAACAATAATATGATTACTGTTGTTGGTCATACACACAGACCACGTTTTCCGGAACCTGGTGATGTGGCTTTTTTTAATGATGGTAGTTGTGTGCATCCAAGAAGTATTACTGGTATTGAGATTGAAAATGGCGCGATTTCTTTGATTAAATGGCAAATTGCGACTAAAGAAGATGGTACGTTACAAATTGTGCGTGTTTTATTGGAAGGTCCTAGACGTTTGTTGGATTATAGCAATTAGGTTTTGCTATTTTTTTGAAACTGATTCTGTAATTATACAGATTGTATTGCTTTTTATATGTAGAAACCTAATATTATACAGATTGCTTCGCTATGTTCGCAATGACGTGACCATTAGAATTTACTTTGTCGAGGCTACTAATAATGTAAGGTAGATTGCTTCACTATGTTCGCAACGACGCGTGGGCTGAAATTTGGATTATTCTTCAGGAGCTAATTGGACTTCCAGACCTTCTAGGTCTGGTGTCATTTGTATTTGACAACCTAATCTTGAATTATCTTTGACATTGAATGCTTCGCTAAGCATCGCTTCTTCATCGTCTTGCATTTCTGGAAGCATTGTATCACTTAACACGTAACATTGACAACTTGCACACATTGCCATACCACCACAGATTCCGATAGTACCTTCTGGAGCCAGCTCGTAACTGCGGACCACTTCCATAAGGTTCATTGCCATGTCTGTTGGTGCAAGCACTTCATGTGTTACACCATCTCTGTCTGTTATTTTTATGTTTATGTCTTGTTCCATGAGGAGAAGTAATTAGTGATTAGTTGTTACTTTATACTCGTTAGTATTTTCAATAAGAATGTTAGTTTCTGTCTCTTTTAAACAATGTAATCTAATGGATAAATATAACATCGAGCGGACTTCGCTATTTGATCCTTAAAAGAGAAATCTTTATTATCTTGAAATGCTTTGTAGATCTGTATCGTTAAATCCTGCGACTTTTGCCAAACTAGTAAGTCTTCAAATTTTTGTACTGCCATTCCCTCATTACTTATTACTATTTACTGTCTACTGAATCGATTTTACCACTGCTTTTGGTGCTTCTTTACGTGTACCATCAAAACCATCTACTCCGCTGACTGTGGTATATTTTAATACATAGCGTTTTCCTGGATTAATAATTTGATACGCTGATTGACACATTAATGTTGCTTCGTGAAAACCACATAAAATTAATTTTAATTTTCCTGGGTAGGTATTAACATCTCCAATAGCAAAAATACCTGGAATGTTAGTTTGGTAATCCAAGCTATTATCCACCTTGATTGCATTTTTTTCTATCTCTAAACCCCAATCTGCAATTGGTCCTAATTTTGGTGACAATCCAAAAAGTGGTACAAAATGATCACATTCTTTTTTAAAGGTTTTGGCATCTTGTTTTATAGTAATAGCCTCTACTTTATTAGTCCCTTCTACTCCAATAACCTCAGCTGGTGTGATTAAATTAATCTTACCTGCATTTTTTAATTCTTGCACTTTTTCTACTGAATCTAAATGCCCTCTAAACTCGTTTCGTCTATGGATTAAGGTTACTTCTGAAGCTATATCGCTTAGGTAAATACTCCAATCTAAAGCTGAATCTCCTCCTCCTGCAATGACTACTTTTTTATCTCTATAAAACTCAGGTTCTTTGATAATGTATTCAACCCCTTTGTCTTCGTAATTAGCTAGATTATCAATAATAGGTTTACGAGGCTCAAAACTACCTAATCCACCTGCTATTGCCACTACAGGAGCGTGATGTTTTGTACCTTTATTAGTGGTTACTATAAAGGTTCCATCCTCTTGCTTGTCAATCGTTTCTGCACGCTCGCCAAGTGTAAAACCTGGTTCAAATTGCTTGCATTGCTCCATTAACTTATGCGTTAAATCTCCTGCAAGAATTTCTGGATAGGCTGGAATATCATAAATAGGTTTTTTAGGATATATCTCTGAGCATTGTCCACCTGGTTGTGGCAATGCGTCTATTAAATGACATTTTAATTTTAATAATCCTGCTTCAAACACAGCAAAAAGACCAGTTGGTCCTGCTCCTATTATTAGTATGTCTGTTTTAATCATTATTTTTTCTTTTCAAATTTACCTTTAGCCTTTACTTATGACTTTTAGTGTACCTGACAAAAGTAAAACAAGATTTGGTTTTGTTTTATGACTTTTGTTAGCTTTTTAACTGCATTAAGGATGGCGTACTTTGACGAAGCTCAATACTTCACTTTGTGAGCGCCTGACCTTTGTGATAACGCCAAAACTTATGTTTTACGCCACGTTGATTACACGTTCGATTTGTGGTGCGTACTTTTTGATAGTCATCTCTACACCTGACTTAAGCGTCATTTGGTTGACACTACATGAGGTACAAGCACCTTGTAATTGTACTTTAACTTCGTTATTCTCGATAGATAAAAGCGCTATATCTCCTCCATCACTTTGTAAAAAAGGACGAATTTCTTCTAATGCTTTTTCTACGTTTAATTTTAGTTCTTGTGTTGTCATTTATTTTTTATTAACTGCAGAACATCCTGCCATAGTGGTAATTTTGATAGCTTCTGTCGCTGGAAGATTATCGTTTCTGTCCACTACTTGCTGCACTACGTTTTGTGTTATTGTTTCAAATGCTTTTTCTAGAGGTGTTCCGGTTTGCATTGCTGCTGGACGACCAACATCTCCTGCTTCGCGTATGCTTTGCACTAATGGTAACTCTCCTAATAGAGGCACTTGTAAATCTTCGGCTAGGTGTTTAGCACCTTCTTTACCAAAGATATAGTATTTATTATCTGGTAATTCAGCTGGTGTAAAGTAAGCCATGTTTTCTATAATTCCTAAAACTGGTACGTTAATACTGTCTTGTTGGAACATTGCAACTCCTTTTTTAGCATCTGCTAAAGCGACGTTTTGTGGTGTACTAACCACTACTGCACCTGTTATTGGTAGTGATTGCATGATGCTTAGGTGGATATCTCCTGTTCCTGGTGGTAAGTCAATTAGTAAAAAGTCTAATTCTCCCCAAGCTGCATCAAAAATCATTTGGTTTAATGCTTTTGCTGCCATAGGTCCACGCCATACAACTGCTTGATCTGGTTTTGTAAAAAACCCGATTGATAATATTTTGACTCCGTAGTTTTCTACAGGTTTCATTTTTGATTTACCATCTACTGTTGTCGATAATGGACGTTCCAGCTCTACATCAAACATGATCGGCATTGATGGTCCGTAAATATCGGCATCTAACACACCCACTTTAAAGCCCATTTTTGCTAACGTTACTGCTAGGTTTGCTGTTACTGTAGATTTACCTACACCACCTTTTCCAGAAGCTACTGCTACTATGTTTTGTATTCCAGGAATGTGTTTTCCTTTGATGACGTTTGGTGCTGATTTTTCTGGTGCATCCACTTTAATATTAACCTTAATCTTAGCTTTTTCATACACTAGTTTGTGAATGGCTTGTAAGATTTCGACCTCAGTTTTTTTACGCGCTTGTAAAGCTGGGTTTTTTATTGTTATGTCTACAATAACCTCGTCTGCAAAAGTTACTACGTTTGTTATTGCTCCGCTTTCTACCATATTTTGACCTTCTCCTGGTACTGTTATAGTTTCTAACGCTTTAAGTATGTCTTGTTTATTTAATTTCATAATTATTTAGAAAAAAAAGAGTAAATTATAGCTTGAAGACTATGCCTACAGCTTATAATAATCCACTCTGGATAATTGTTAACTAATTCAGAATGATTCTAAAATGCAAAGATACTACATAAACCTTGAAGAATGAAGCGCTTGGTTTGTTGTTTTTTATGGTTTGATAAGGAATATTTATAACTAAAAATCTAAGAATATTAACTTCTTTTTAATGCTATGAGTTTGATTGGTCGTATCTGAAAACCATGTATTTCTATCGTTTACAGCTTGAATGGTATCAAATTGAGAATAATTAATCGAACCATTAAATTGGTTAGAATAATACAATTTTTGATCGTTCAGTACTTTGACACGCAGCTTGGTTTTATAATCGCCTGAGTATTTAAGCATGGACGACACTATAACATGTTTTGGCTTTAGCTGGTAATATTCAAAATCACTTATACAAATCCTTCTAGGCACCTTATTATATTCAATGGGTTTCCATTGGTTGTTTTTATCCAATGCTTCAACTACTATATACAATTCTCCGTTAATAACAGATGGTACTATTACTCTATTATTATCCGATTGATTATAAATAAATACTGGAAGGGTATTGAAATGCTTTTTTAACCTTTGCTTATTTTTAATCTTATTTTTTTCCATGACTTCTAAAAAAACACTATCACGATAAACCTTATCATATTCTTGAGATTCTGGAATATAAAATGAAGGTGGAGGTGGTGGTGATAGCTCCGAAATATTTATTTCATGGGTGTGAAAATTAGCATTGTTCACGTCTACATACACTATTAAACTGTCGTTTTTAAATCCTTGCTGAGCGTTAATAAAATCATCTTGATTATTATCTTTTTTAAGCGAAAAATCTAAAGTATCCAAAACATTGACACCATAAATTAGATGATTAGCTTCCATCATAACTTTAGAATCCACTTGAATAATAGTATCGTAGGCTGCTGTTATTAAAACGGGTTGATTAAATGGTTTTTTATGATTACAAGATGTAACCACAAAGATTAGCAAGATTACATTAAAAAGGGTGAGGTACTTCATGCTAAAAACGTATCAAAAATTATTCCGAAAGTAATACAGAAGGATCCCAAAATAGGGTTTCAAAATTTTGGATTTGGTTATCTACAACCTCAATACCTTCGCTTTCTAGTAATTGCTGCATAAGGTTAGTCCCATCAAAATGATGTTTTCCAGTTAGCAAACCCTTACGGTTTACCACTCTGTGTGCAGGCACCTCTTTATTATGTGACCCATTCATAGCATAACCTACCATTCTGGCTCCACGAGTTGCGCCTAAAAAATTAGCTATAGCTCCATAACTTGTCACACGACCATACGGAATTTGTCGTGCCACCTCATACACTTTATCAAAAAAATTAAGTGTTTCGGGTTTCATAGTTTTAAAAGTCTTTTATAATATTTATTAGTGTTACAATTGCAATTATACCTGTAATTGAACCTATAATGTAGTTCATGTTTTTTTGTGACTTTAGCTTTTTGCTTTTTATCTTTTTTAAAAAAAACACATAAATATACAACATCACAAACGTACCAGATGCTGCTCCAGCAACATAGGACGCAATATTTGGGTTGTCTAATGTTATCCAACCTAAACTAGCCAAAGTTATACTCATATATGCTTGATACGGAATTGGAAACACATTTAATGCTGACAACACCATACCATAAAAAAACTGACTGCGTTTACTTTTACGATCGGCTTCTACTTCTGGTTTTGGATCCTTGGTAGCTAATAAAAAAAAGTAAACCGTTATTAAAACAAATAATACAAATGCTACTTGTTGTAATATCCTAACTACCTCAGAATGCTTACTTAAATAGCGCGCAAAAATAACCGCTATTAATGTTTGTATAACTACAATAACACAAACCCCTAACGAGAATACTAAGCCACGACTATACCCTTCTTTTATACTAATTTTTGCTGCTGTCATGTTAAGCAATCCTGGAGGGATTACACCAACAAGTGCAATTAATAAGCTTACAAAAAAGGTAATTGTTAAATTCAATAGTTAGTTAATTTTAAATCTAATATACGTAATTGGTTTGTTTTGTTCTAAATAGATGCTTTCATAGTGTGTTTGGATGCTAGTTACTTCTTCTGGGCTTCCGTCTTGTCTATACACATCGTTATTAGAATGTAATACCTCATGACCTTCACCATGTAGTAACCCTAATGTGTAACCATGCATGAACTCTGAATCTGTTTTAAGATTCATGATTCCGTCTGGTTTTAAAATAGTTTTGTAACGTTTTAAAAACTGCGAATTAGTCATGCGGTGTTTTGTACGCTTATATTTTATTTGTGGATCTGGAAAGGTAATCCAGATTTCGTCTACTTCGTTTTCTGCAAAAACAGACTCGACCAACTCAATTTGTGTGCGTATAAAGGCAACGTTAGGCATGTTATTTTCGGTAGCAGTTTTGGCTCCTCTCCAAAAACGTGCACCTTTAATATCTATACCAATAAAGTTTTTGTTTGGAAACTTTTCTGCTAAAGCCACACTATATTCTCCTTTACCACAACCTAGCTCTAACACTAATGGGTTGTTGTTTTTAAAGACATTTTTATTCCAATTTCCTTTATGCTCGTAAACCTGGTCTACTAATTGACTTCTAGTTGGCTGAAACACATTATCAAAGGTTTCATTTTCTCTAAATCTTTTTTGCTTGTTCTTGCTACCCACTTCTTAACTATTTGTTATTTCTGGCGTAAAATTAAGGAAATATACCTAAGTAACTTTATGATTATCTTTGATTTTGACATTTTACTGCGTTAAGGATGGAAGTGGCATCCTTTTTTTGCTGCCATAAATGGCAAAAAAAGATATAACGGACAGCCTGACCCTTGTGGTAACGCCCAAATTTTTATAATGAAAAAAAGAATTCTTGTTGCACCTTTAAATTGGGGAATTGGTCATGCGACGCGATGCATACCTATTATTAACGCCTTGATTGAAGCGGGTTTTGAGCCTATTATTGCTAGTGATGGTCAAGCGTTAGATTTGCTTAAAAAAGAATTTGAGAGTGTGACGTGCCTTACATTACCTGCTTATAATGTTACGTATGCCAAATCTAAAACATGGTTTAAATGGTTAATGCTTTGGCAATTACCTAAAATTAAAAAAGCGATAAAAAAAGAACATCGCGCGACACAAAAAATTATTACGGACTATAATATTAAGGGTATTATATCTGATAATAGAATGGGTGTTTTGTCCAAAACGGTACCTTCTGTATTTATAACGCACCAATTAAATGTGTTAAGTGGAAGCACTACTAAATTAAGTACTTATTTTCATGATCACTATTTAAAGGCTTTTGATGAATGTTGGATTCCGGATTTTGAAAACCAACCTAATTTAAGCGGAAACCTTGGTCATAATTTTAAAAACAAAGGTTTAAACATAAAGTACATTGGTCCTTTAAGTCGGTTAGAAAAAATTAAGGTTAAGCCGAAGTATGATATCATGGTTTTGTTGTCTGGACCAGAGCCACAACGCACTATATTAGAAGAAAAACTACTATCTGATTTAATTAACTATAAAGGAAAGGTGATGTTTGTTAGAGGAAAAATTGAAACAGAACAGACCGTTATGTTGGAATCTCCTTTTACGATTTACAATTTTATGCAAACCGAAGAATTGCAAAAGGCACTTAATAAAAGTGAACTTGTGGTGTCTAGATCTGGTTATACAACTATTATGGATTTGGCCAAGTTGGGTAAACAAGCGTTTTTTATACCAACACCTGGACAATTTGAGCAAGAGTATTTAGCTGACTATCTAAACAACCAAGGGATTATTGCTAGTTGTAGTCAGGAAGATTTTACTTTAAAACAATTGGAACGTGTGATTGCCTATTCTGGTTTTAAGGCTTTTAATAACACGATTGATTTTAAGGGGTTGTTTTTGCTTTTTCAAGGGTAAAAGAAAACTCGCTACCAATATTAAACTCGCTTTCCACATAAATTTTTTCGTCGTGTGCCTCAATAATATGCTTAACAATTGCTAGTCCAAGACCAGAACCACCTTCTTTACGTGATCCACTTTTATCGACTCTGTAAAAACGCTCAAACAATCTAGAGATGTGTTTTTTCTCAATCCCTTCTCCATTGTCTGTTACTCTAACAATGACTTTGTTTTTAATTAGTTTTTCTATACTAATTTCGGTCGTTCCTTTTTCGCGTCCATATTTAATAGAATTTACAATCAAGTTGGTCAAAACTTGTTGTATACGCTCTTCATCGCCTTTTACCATTATTGGATACTTGTAATCCATATCAAAGGTTAAGGTAATTTTTTTCTTGGCTGCCTTCATTTCTAAAAGCTCAAAAACGCTTTGCACTAGCGCCACAATATCAAAAGTATCGACGTTTAGACTTAAATCTCCAACTTCAAGTTTGGTTATCATGTCTAAATCCTTAACAATATAGATTAGTCGCTCCACACCTTTATTGGCTCTTTCTAGATATTTTTCAGCTACATTTTTGTCATTCATAGCACCATCTAACAATGTTTCTAGATAGCCTTGTACTGTAAATAATGGTGTTTTAAGCTCGTGAGAAATATTACCCATAAACTCCTTACGGTATTCTTCTCTTACTTTAAGTGTTTCAATTTCTAGTTTTTTGTTTTTAGCATATTGGTCTATCTGTTTGGTCAGCGTAGCCATGTCTGTAGTGATGCTTTTTTTACTAAAACTAACTGCTTCTAAAAGGGTAAGATCTTTGTAAATTTTGTTAATACGTTTATAGATAAATTTTTCTACCCTAAACTGTGTTATTAAAAACGAGACGCTAAAGGTTGCGAAAGCAAAAAGCACCAATTGTCCTACGTCCACAATATAAAACGTATATAAAAACAAACCCATAAAAAGGGTTAAGAAGATTGTTATTAAAAACGAGGTTTTTAATGCAAACTTGTAAGTCTTTTTTAACTTCAAATTATTCTACAAATTTATAACCAACACCTTTGACGGTTTTAAAACTGTCATCGCCAATTTTTTCTCGTAGTTTTCTTATATGTACGTCAATTGTACGTCCACCAACAACGACTTCGTTACCCCAAACACGATCTAAAATATCTTCTCTTTTAAAGACTTTATTAGGTTTAGAGGCTAATAAAGATAATAATTCAAATTCTTTTCTTGGTAAAATAATCTCGTCACCATCCAGAATAATTTTATATTCCTCTCTATTAATTACCAGATTACCAATGGTCATTAAAGACTTACTAGTCTCTTCTGCTTTTAAACGACGTAACAATGCTTTAACCTTACTAACCAATACTTTTGGCTTAATAGGCTTAGTAATATAATCATCTGCTCCTGCATCAAATCCAGCCACTTGCGAGTAGTCTTCTCCTCTGGCTGTTAAAAACGTAATAAGCGATGCGCTTAATTCTGGAATTTTCCTAATAGCTTCACACGCTTCAATACCATCCATTTCTGGCATCATCACATCTAGAATAATAAGCTGTGGCTTTTCTTTTTTAGCTTTTTTGACTGCTTCTAATCCGTTTTTAGCTGTAACTACTTGATAGCCTTCATTAGTTAAATTATAACCTACAATTTCTAAAATGTCTGGCTCATCATCCACTAAAAGGATTTTAATGTCTTTTTTATTCATGTGTCTATTATATGTGTTTTTTTTATCTATCACATGGTATTTCAATAGGCAGTCAATTATTTAAAACAACCTGATGTTGTAAAATTTTTAGGGACTTTACTATTGAATTACATAATGGTTATATTAATGTAAAGATAAAACTATTACTAAAAGATTTAATTTTTAAATAATTAATAACATTAAGATAACATGCTAAATTAATCTAAAAAAATATAATAGACGCATAATCAGTCTTTAACTACAAATCTGATAACCAAAGCATTAAAATGATGTTATTTTAACATTAAGAAGCAGGATAGCCTTATTAATAATTGGGTTAAGTCAATTTTCTATGTATCTTTATTGCCTAATTTTATATCCATTAATTATGAAAAAACTTTACTTTTTAATTTTTATTTTAACCTCAACTTTCTCGTTTGCACAAAACGCTGCAGTAAATGGAGGATTTGAAAGCTGGACTGGAGGCGTTTTAGATTCTTGGACTTCAGAATCAGGAACGACGCTAACTGAAGAAAACACAATTGTATCAGAAGGTACTTCTGCAATTAATTTTTTAGTAACAACACAGACTCAAGGAAGTACAGATTTTAGACAAACCGTTACTGTAACACCAGGTTTAGTTTACGATGTATCTGTAGATGTTTACCAATTAGACAATGCTGCAGAAGCAAGGTTATTTGCTGATGGATATCAAGGCTATTCAGACTCTAGCATTATTGGAGCTTGGCAAACCCTAACTTATGAATTTACTGCTACTGCTGCTACTGCAGATTTTGGACTACGTTTTTATGATGTGGCTGGTTGGACTGCTGCAGGTAGTAATATTATTGTAGACAATTTTCAAATTGTACCACAATCTACACCAAGTATATCTGTTATATCTCCATCAGAAGGAGATTTACTGTATACGCCAAATGTAACTGTAGATGTTAGTGTACAAAATTTTAACGTCGCTAACGGAACTGGCGATGGACACATCCACTACACTGTTGATGGCGGAAGTATTGTAATGAAATATGACACGAATCCAATAAACCTAACAAGTTTAAGCGCAGGATCACATTCTGTTTACCTAGAATTAGTTGACAACTCTCATAATCCAATTGTACCAGCAGTAAATACGACTGTTAATTTTACAATTGCAGAAGTACAAGCTTTACCTTTTACAGAAAGTTTTGATTATACAGCTGGTGAAACTATTGCAGAGCAAGATGCTTGGACAAACTACTTTTCTGGTGATGATGCTTTAGTAGAAACAGGAAGTTTAACTTATCCTGGAATAACAGCTGCAGGTAACTCCATGTCTTTTGATGGGTCTGGAGCAGATCCAGTTGTTGATTATACACCTACCAATGCAGGAAAAATTTATGCTTCTTTTATGCTACAAGTTACTGCATTAGATGCTGCTGCTGCTGACGGTTATTTTGCTGTATTAAGGACTGACTCTGGAAGTTACGAATCTAGACTATGGATAACACCTACTGGAGCAACAACTTACAGAGTAGGTATTAGTAATGGTGGAACGTTAACACAAATTGTACCTACAGATTTAAATGTTGGCGACACAGCTTTTATTGTCTTTAATTATGACATAGATAATGACACTGTAAGTGCATGGGTAAATCCAGCATTAGGAGGTGTAGAACCTGCTGCAGATGCTACAGAAGCTTCAGGAAGTACAGGTAATACTTTTTCTCAGTTTTTAATCCGTCAAGATAGTGCAACTGAAACACCATTTATTATAATGGATGAATTAAGAATAGCAACTACATGGAGTGAAGCCTCTTTAACAACTCAAGAATTTAACACAGCAGCAAACTTTAGCATCTATCCAAATCCAACAAATTCAGGATTTGTAAACATTACAACTAAAGCAAATACTGCTGTTAATGTTACTGTATTTGATGTATTAGGAAAGCAAGTTTTATCTAAAACACTTAACAACAACACATTAGATGTTACTAGTTTAACTACTGGTGTTTATATATTAAAATTAAACCAAAACGGAACCTCTACTACTAAGCGATTAATAGTAGAATAATCCAATATTAAGGTATTGTTAAAAGAGTTATCTGTTATCAGATAACTCTTTTTTTTTATATAGATTTGATGCTAAATTTAACAACACATTTATATGAAAAAAATTTACTTTTTACTTTTTACTTTATTAACTCTGACACTTTCAGTTGGACAAAATGAATTAACTAATCCAGGGTTTGAAACATGGCCAGGAACCGCTTCATTAGACACACCAACAAGTTGGTATGGATCTAAGTCAAGTATTGCTGCCTCAGCAGTTACACAATCTACAGATGCTCAAGAAGGCTCATTTTCTGTTGCTTTAGAAGTTACTGGTACTAGTCACAAAAGATTTACAAACGAAGTTATTACTGCTACCAATGAAGAATATACTTTGACTTACTACGCAAAAGGAGATGGTCAATTAAGAAACGCCTTTCATGATGGTGGATATTCTTCATATACAGCCTATACTGATTTAGCATCAAGCGCTGGATGGGTTGAAATGACATATACTTTTACACCTGATGCAGGCGATTTAGAAGTTATTTTTTCAGTTAGAAATACAACTGGAAATGGAATTTTAATAGACAACGTTGTGTTATCAAAAACTGCAACTTTATCCAATAAAACTTTCGAACAATCAGAATTCTCAGTATTCCCTAATCCAACGTCTAACGGATTTGTAAATATCAAAACTGCAAACAACCAGCCAGTTGCTGTTGTTGCTTATGATGTTTTAGGAAAGCAAGTATTAAACACAACATTAACGACTAGTCGTTTAAACGTGTCTAATTTAAAAGCTGGCGTTTACATTTTAAAATTAACGCAAAATGGAGCGACTACTACTAAAAAATTAGTAATAGAATAAGTTTTATTATACCTCACAAAAAAAGCGTTGCAATAGCAACGCTTTTTTTATTTTATATACTTTTGTGTTTTACAATTTCATGACTACGACTAAGGACATTTTTACAATTACAACTCCTGAGCAGTTTAAGGCAAAAGCCTTAGAGGTGTTTCGTTTTCAGTTTGAAAACAATACAATCTATCGTTCGTTTTGCGACTTACTGTATATTAATCCAAGTGATATCTCAGACTTGCACGAGATTCCGTTTTTACCCATACAATTTTTTAAATCTCATCAGGTATTAAGTACAACTAACCCTATTGAAACTACTTTTTCAAGTAGTGGTACTACAGGACAAATTACCAGTAAGCATTTGGTATCTGACTTAAGCGTGTATGAAACTAGTTTTAAATTAGGCTTTAAGCATTTTTATGGTAATGTAAAAGATTATACCATTTTAGCCTTATTACCTAATTATTTAGAACGCGAAGGCTCCTCTTTAGTTTATATGGTAGACCATTTAATTAAAGACTCCAATATGCCACAAAGTGGTTTTTACTTAAATAATTTAGACCAATTAAAGGACATACTAATTGCATTGGATCATGCTGAAGAAAAGGTGTTACTTATTGGTGTATCCTTTGCGCTATTAGATTTAATAGATTTGCACACTTTTAACCTTAAACATACTATTATTATGGAAACTGGTGGTATGAAAGGACGTCGTAAAGAAGTGATTAGAGAAGAGTTACACAACACCTTAAAAGCAGGTTTTGGTGTGGATGCAATACATAGCGAGTATGGTATGACAGAGTTATTAAGCCAAGCATACTCCAAAGGACATGGTATTTTTAACTGTCCACCATGGATGCGTATTTTAACTAGAGACACTGAGGATGCTTTAACCGTTTTTAATAGTGCTAAAACTGGTGGTATTAATGTTATTGATTTGGCAAATATAAATTCTTGTAGTTTTATTGCGACCCAAGATTTAGGTAAAGCACATGATAATGAGGACTTTGAAATTATTGGTCGCTTTGATAATAGTGATATTAGAGGCTGTAATTTAATGGTATTGTAAGGACTTTAAAAAAGATACGACCAACCTAATATGAAAAAGAGAAATTAGTTTTTGGTTGGTTAACTGATTTCATAAAAAAAAGCCTGCTTATTTTAAGCAGGCTTTATTGTTTACTATGGTATTTGAGATTTACAACCTCAGCAATTTTTTAGATAGCTTTAATAATAAAGGTTGTTTTTTTACCTCTGTTAATTACAATATACTTATCGTTAATTAAATCGTCTTTAGTAATTGTGTAATCCTCTGTAACTTTATCCTTGTTTACAGACACCGAGTTTTCTTTTAATGCACGACGTGCTTCTCCATTACTGGCTAAAAAATCAGTTTCGGCAGCTAATGCAGCAATCATGTCTAAACCAGCTTCGATTTTGTCCATAGACACTTCGGCTTGTGGCACACCTTCAAAAACATCTAAAAATAAATTTTCGTTTAGCTGCTTAATTTCATTTTTAAAATCTTTACTAAACAATATTCCTGATGCTTTTTCAGCATTTTCTAATTCTTCTTTACTATGTACAAAAGTAGTCACCTCTTCTGCTAATCGTTTTTGTAAGGCTCTAAAACCTGGATTTTCTTTATGTTCTGCAATTAAAGCCTCAATGGTATCTTTATCTAAAAAGGTGAAAATTTTGATGTACTTCTCTGCATCTTCGTCTGAGCTGTTTAGCCAAAACTGGTAGAATTTATATACACTGGTTTTATCAGTATCTAACCAAACATTGCCACCTTCGCTTTTACCAAATTTACTTCCGTCTGCTTTTGTAATTAAAGGACAGGTCATCGCGTAAGCTTTAGCTGTGTCATCACCAACATTCATACGTCTTACTAATTCTGTACCTGTGGTGATGTTTCCCCACTGATCACTTCCACCCATTTGTAATTTACAATTTAGGTTTTTGTGTAAATGGTAAAAATCGTATCCTTGGATTAATTGATAAGTAAACTCAGTAAAACTCATACCAACATTACCTTCTTCTCCCGACAGACGTTTTTTAACGCTATCCTTAGCCATCATGTAGTTTACAGTAATACGTTTACCAACATCACGCGCAAAATCTATAAATGAAAACGATTTCATCCAATCATAATTATTAACTAAAACTGGTGCGTTTTTATCGTTAGAGTTAAAGTCTAAAAAACGAGACAATACAGACTTAATACCTGCTACGTTATGGTTAAGTGTGGCTTCGTCCAACAAATTACGCTCGTCACTTTTACCAGAAGGATCTCCAATCATACCTGTTGCTCCACCTACTAAAGCTACGGGTTTATGTCCTGCTTTTTTTAAATGTACTAGCAATATTATTGGTACTAAACTACCTATGTGTAACGAGTCTGATGTTGGGTCAAAACCAATATAGGCTGTGGTCATCTCTTTATCCAGTTGCGCTTCGGTTCCTGGCATGATATCGTGTACCATCCCTCTCCATCTTAATTCTTCTACAAATGCATTAGCCATTTTAGTGTGGTTTTATTATTGAAGACGCAAAGATAAAAATCGTGCCATAAACTACATACAATATCTAATATTTATTACCTTAGAGGTATGATTTTAGTTACAGGAGGAACAGGCTTGGTTGGTGCACACTTATTGTTTAATTTATTAAATGAAAACCAATCTGTACGTGCTATTTATAGAAATGAAAAAAAGTTTGAAACCGTTAAACGCATTTTTAGCTATTATACTGACACACCTGATGTCCTTTTTAGCAAAATTGATTGGGTAAAAGCCGACTTAAACGATATACCAGATTTAACTGACGCTTTTAATGGCATTACCCATGTTTATCATTGTGCTGCTTTTGTGTCTTTTGAACCTAATAAGTTTGAACTACTTAGAAAAACTAATATTGAAGGGACAGCAAATATTGTTAACCAATGTTTATCTAATCAGGTAATAAAACTATGCTATGTCAGCTCCATAGCTGCTATTGGTACACCAACTAATAATACACAATTAATTACTGAAGATACGGATTGGAATCAAGAATTTGACAATAGTGTTTATGCTATTACCAAGTATGGTGCAGAGCTTGAAGTTTGGCGTGGTACACAAGAAGGCTTGGATGCTGTTATTGTAAATCCTGGAATTATAATTGGTCCTGGAATATGGAATTATGGTAGTGGATCGCTTATTACTATGGTAAATAAAGGCATGACCTATTACACTACGGGAAGTACAGGTTACGTGGATGTTAATGATGTTGTAAGTTGTATGGTTACACTTATGAAAAGCAACATTATTAATGAACGCTACATACTGGTATCTGAAAACTTAAGCTTTAAAGACTTTATTTACAAAACTGCCAACTACCTAAATGTAGTCCCTCCAAAAAAGAAAGCCACAAAACTACTATTAGCTTTAGGTTGGCGATTGGATTGGATAAAACAGAAACTTACAGGTAAACGACGCTTGTTGTCTAAACAAACAGCACATTCGGCTTTGTCCCAAAGTCAATTTAGTAATAGTAAAATTACAACTGCTATAGATTATAATTTTACAAGTATAGACATTAGTTTAAAACAAACTACTTTGGCGTTTGCACGCGATCAAGCTTTTGTTTAACCGTTTCTTTTAATTCTTTTTGTTTGATTTTGTCTTCCTTTTTCTCTTCGGCTTTATAAAAAGTCCTTAAACTTTCTAGACTATCTCTAACATCCTTATATATTTGAGAATACTCATCTATGTCATATGCATAGTAGTTATTACTGTCTGCAAATATGGTACTGTCAATTTTATGTTTTCTGTAAACAAATGTATCAGGTACTATCCCTTTATTTTCTAGCTCACGTTTATTAATTCCTTTAGCAGAAGACACTAATGCTAATTCTACCAGAACATCTACCATTTTATCCTTACTCATTAAATTTTCAGGTTTTTTTGGTTTTTCAATTCCGTAACAAGACACAAATAACAAGGTTATAAATATGTATATTACAATGTTCTGTTTTAACATAACTATCTATTAAAGGTTAAGCGTTGTGCGTAGTTAGTATCATAAAACTTAAAGTTTTTGTAAGCTAAACCACCATTTACAAACGTATGAGTAATCCTAGATTTAAATGTTGTACCCTCAAAAGGAGACCATCCACATTTATATAAAATATTATCCTTTTTAACAGTCCAAGGGTTGTTTAAATCTACAACAACTAGGTCTGCAAAATAGCCTTCTCTGATATATCCACGTTTTTCTACTTCAAATAAAATAGCTGGATTATGGCAAAATTTTTCTACAATCTTCTCAATAGAGATATCACCATCATGATACATTTCTAGCAATGCTGGTAATGCATGTTGTACTAAAGGACCTCCAGATGGTGCAGATGTGTATACGTTTGATTTTTCTTCAAAGGTATGTGGTGCATGATCTGTAGCAATAACGTCTATCTTGTCATCTAACAAGGCTTTAAGTAGTTGCTCGCGATCTTTTTCGGTTTTAACCGCAGGATTCCATTTAATTAGCGTGCCTTTCTCGTCATAATCTTTATCGCTAAACCACAGGTGATGTATACAAACCTCTGCAGTAATTTTTTTATCTTTTAAAGGTACTTTATTGTCAAACAATTCGGTTTCCTTACCTGTAGATAAATGAAACACATGTAAACGTGCTCCTGTCTTTTTAGCTAATTCTATAGCTTTAGAAGAAGAAATATAGCATGCTTCCTCACTTCTAATTATAGGATGAAAATTTACAGGAATGTCATCTCCATAACGTTCCTTATAAATATCTAAGTTTTTTTGGATGGTTGCTTCGTCCTCACAATGCACAGAAATTAATAAATCTGTACTGTTAAATATTTTTTCTAAAACCTCTGGATTATCAACAAGCATATTACCCGTTGACGATCCTAAAAATAGTTTTAAACCAGCAACTTCCTTTTTATTTACTTTTAAAATTTCTTCTAAATTGTCATTAGTACCACCAAACATAAAGGAATAGTTAGCCCATGATTTTTTAGCAGCAATTGCAAATTTCTCGTCTAGCTTTTCAATAGTTGTTGTTTGTGGATTAGTGTTTGGCATCTCGATAAAAGAGGTAATTCCACCAGCAATAGCAGCTCTAGACTCAGTCTCTATATTTGCTTTGTGCGTTAATCCTGGTTCTCTAAAATGCACTTGATCATCAATTGCTCCTGGAATGACATATTTACCCTCTGCGTCAAAAACATTAACATCTGCAGATTTTGGGCTAATAGAATGGTCTATTTTTGTAATAAACTGACCTTCGATTAATATATCACCATTAAAAATTGTGCCTTCATTAACGATTTTTGCATTTTTAATAAGTGTCTTCTTGTTTTGCATTATTAATTGGATTTGAATAAACTTTTAATTTTCATACTTATAACACCAAATATAGCTTCGGATATTATACTTGAGCTTAATTTAGATTCTCCTTTTGTTCTGTCAGTAAATATGACTGGGACTTCTACTAATTTAAACTTTTTTAAATACGCCTTAAATTTCATTTCTATTTGAAACGCGTAGCCAACAAACTTTATTTGATCTAAGTTTAGTTGCTCTAAAACCTGTCTTTTGTAACATATAAAACCTGCAGTAGCGTCTTTAACACGCATACCTGTAATTAATCTTACATAAATAGAAGCACCATAAGACAATATTACACGACCTAGAGGCCAATTGACTACATTGACACCTTTTACATAACGCGACCCTATGGCTAAGTCTGCATTGTCTAAACGACAAGCATCGTACAAACGAATTAAATCTGTTGGGTTATGAGAAAAATCTGCATCCATCTCAAAAATATATTGGTAGTGCTTTTTTAAAGCCCATTTAAAACCATGTATATACGCAGTACCTAACCCAGATTTTTCTTTTCTAACTTCTAAAAATAGCTTATTGTCAAACTCTGCTTGTAATGCTTTAACCTTAACAGCGGTTTGATCTGGCGAATTATCGTCCACCACTAACACATCAAATGCTTTAGGAAGTGCAAACACTGCACTTAAAATAGCTTCTATATTCTCAATTTCGTTGTATGTTGGTATTATAACAACAGCGTCTTGCATCAATACTAATTAAAATTTAGGCAAATGTACATTTTTATAAAATTACTTAATTATAAAAATTACTTAATTATTAGACGATTTACTATTAAAAAATAATAATTTTATGCCATGCTAAGAGACCTATATACTGTAGATATTTTAACCCTAACTTTTATAGGTTGCCTAATTATTGTAGCGCTATCTAAGACATTATTTACTAAAAGATTTAATGAGTTTATCTTACTATTATTTAACTCCAGACATACTAACCTATATATAAAGGAACAGCGCTTTTTTGATTTATTTGAAGGTTTGTTGTTTTTAAACTTTATACTAAACTTAGGACTTTTACTGCACACCTATTTAAATGAGCAATCCTTAAACAGGTTACCACAAGTAGACGTCTTTAAATACGCTTTACTTATTGGGTTATTTTTAATATTAAAGGTGCTTTTTGAAAGATTATTATCAAGCGTATTGGATATAGAGCCTATTATAGATAAGTATATTTTTGAAAAAACTAGCTTTCAAAACTTTGTAGGATTAGTACTTCTACCAATAAATGCTTTACTAATCTATACATTAACACCTAACCAAACCCTATTAATTACACTGCTTGCCATCCTTTTAGCTTTGCAATTTTTTGGCTTGTTTTTATTTATTAAGAATAATCTTAATGTCTTTAGAAAGAGCTTGTTTTATTTTATTTTGTATCTTTGCACTCTCGAAATTGCACCTTATGTTGTTTTATATAAAATTATAACAACTAATTGGGTCTAAATAAAATTATACAACTTATGAAAGTGAAAACGATTTTAGTCTCGCAACCGGAACCTAAAATAGAAAATTCGCCTTATTTTGATCTCTCTGAAAAGCAGAAAGTAAAAATTGATTTTAGACCTTTTATTCATGTAGAAGGTGTGCCATCCAAAGATATCAGACAACAAAAAGTTGATTTAAAAAATTACACTGCTATTATTTTAACTAGTAGAAATGCTGTTGATCATTTTTTTAGAGTGGCTGAAGAAATGCGTTTTAAAGTGCCAGATTCTTTAAAATATTTTTGTCAATCTGAAGCAGTTGCTTACTATTTACAAAAATATGTAGTGTACAGAAAGCGTAAAATTTATGTTGGTAAACGTAATTTTGCAGACTTATCACCTTTAATAAAAAAATATAAAGACGAAAAGTTTTTATTACCTACAACAGACAAATTAAAGCCTGAGGTACCAGAAACTTTAAACGCATTAAATATTGATTGGAAAGAAGCTGTCTTTTATAAGACAGTTATTAGTGACTTATCAGATTTAGAAAATGTAACTTATGACATTTTAGTATTTTTTAGTCCTAGTGGTATCGAGTCTTTATTCCACAACTTTCCAGAATTTAAACAAAACGATACTAGAATTGCTGTTTTTGGTAACACGACCATTAAAGCTGTTGAAGAAAAAGGATTGCGTGTAGACATTGCTGCTCCAACACCTGAAACACCATCTATGACTATGGCTCTTCAAAAATATATTGACAAAGTTAATAAAGGTAAATAAACCTTAATCTACTATAAATTAAAAGCGCCAATTGAAAATTTCAATTGGCGCTTTTTTTATTAACACTTTATCTATTACTATTCAGCGTAACGTTGTGGTCCACCACGTCTAATTTCTTCGCTTGCATAAGATTCAAATTTCTCAAAATTCTCTCTAAAAGCATTAGCTAGTTTAAAAGCTGTCTTGTAATATTCTTTATCGTCTTTCCAAGTTGCTCTTGGGCTTAACACCTCATCAGGTACACCTGGACAAGTTCTAGGTTGTGCTACACCAAATACAGAATGGATGTGATAATCTTTATAGTTATACAATCCTAAATCTCCATTAAGTACTGCACTAATCATAGCACGCGTATATTTTAACTTAATTCTGCTTCCTACTCCGTAAGATCCTCCAGTCCAACCTGTGTTAATCAACCATACGTTTACGTTAGCGTCTTTCATTTTTTTACTTAACATCTCAGCATATTTTGTTGGATGTAAAGGCATAAAAGGTGCTCCAAAACATGCCGAAAAACTTGGTACTGGCTCAGTAATTCCAGCTTCGGTACCTGCTACTTTTGCAGTATAACCAGATATAAAATGGAAAGCAGCTTGAGCTGGTGTTAGTTTAGATATTGGAGGCAATACTCCAAAAGCATCTGCTGTTAAAAAGAAAATGTTTTTAGGATTCTCTCCTGTAGATGGTACTCTAATATTTTCAATATGATGTATTGGATAACTTACACGCGTATTTTGTGTAATAGAAGTATCTTCAAAATCTACCTCTCCTTTATCATTCATGATAACGTTTTCTAGGATTGCTCCTTTTTTAATCGCACCAAAAATTTCTGGTTCTTGCTCTCCTGATAAGTTAATCACTTTAGCGTAACAACCACCTTCAAAGTTAAACACAGTATTCTCTGCAGTCCAACCATGCTCATCATCTCCAATTAAGCTTCTGTCAGGATCTGTAGACAATGTTGTTTTTCCTGTTCCTGATAACCCAAAGAAAATTGCTGTGTCGCCATCCTTACCAACATTTGCACTACAGTGCATTGGTAATGTGTTTTTGTAAACTGGTAAAATAAAGTTTAGTGCAGAGAAGATTCCTTTTTTGATTTCTCCTGTGTAACCTGTACCACCAATTAAAGCAATTTTTCTAGTAAAATCTAAAATAGCAAAATTATGCTGACGTGTACCATCAACTTGTGGATCTGCCATAAAACCTGGAGCGTTAACAACAGTCCATTCTGGAGTAAAATCTTTTAACTCTTCTTCAGTTGGTCTTAAAAACATATTGTAAGCAAACATGTTACTCCATGGATACTCATTTATAACACGAATGTTTAGTTTGTAGTCTTCATCAGCACAAGCAAAACTATCTCTAACAAAAACCTCTTTGTTAGATAAGTAATCTGTTACTTTATCGTATAGTTTTTGAAACTTATCAGCATCAAAAGGAATGTTGATATTTCCCCACCACACTTTATCTTCAGTAATACTGTCTTTTACAATAAAACGGTCCATTGGAGAACGTCCTGTAAACTCGCCTGTATTTACTGCTAAAGCTCCTGAAGAGGCTACTTTACCTTGACCTTTTTCTAGAGTTTCCTCTTGTAATTGATCTGGTGTTAATTGATATTTTACTTGGGCATTTTTGATTCCGTACTGTTCCAACGCAATCGTTTTCGTAAATTGGGTATGGTCTACCATAATTTGTGTGTGTTGTGTATGTGTTGTTTGAGTTGCAAAGTTAAAATTATTACACTAGAAACGCCAAACAATTACTAATTATTCTGTTTGATCTTTAAAATATTTATCAACAGGATAACCCATGACAAGATTAATAGTAAACCTCCTATTGGTGTCACAAACGCTATTAATTTAAAATTAAAAGCAGTTAATGTGTTAGTTGCTAATCCGTAAATAGATCCGGAAAACAAGATTATACCTGACAAAACCAAATAAAAAATTATTGTTTTAGATTTTGAGGACACCAAATTATGACTCCCAACAACTAACAACAATAATGCGTGATACATTTGGTAGCGCACACCAGTTTCGTAACTTTGGACTGCTTCTGCAGACACTAAAGCTTTTAATCCATGCGCTCCAAAAGCACCTAAAACAACACTTAATAATCCCAAAATAGTTCCTAAAAGTAATAGCTTCTTATTCATATAAATACTTCATTTTCGTTTTTATCCCAATTAAAATTTTCTACATTCGTAGTTCAAAAATACTCAACAAATCCCATTATGCGAAAGATATTAGTCATAGGTTCCGGAAAATCAACCTCGTACCTTATTAAATACTTACTAGATAAATCAGAAACCGAAAAATTACATATTACAGTTGGTGACTTAAATGTTGAAAGCGCAAAAATAATGACTAGTAATCATACTAATGCCTCGGCAATAAGTTTAGATGTATTTGATCCAGCATCTAGAGAGCAAGCTATAAAAGCTGCAGATATCGTGGTGTCTATGCTACCAGCAAGATTCCATATAGAAGTTGCAAAAGACTGTATTACTTTTAATAAAAGTATGGTCACAGCGTCTTATGTAAGTGATGAAATGCAAGCTTTAGATCAAGATGCTAAAGACAAAGGGTTAGTCTTTATGAACGAGATTGGTGTAGATCCAGGACTAGATCATATGAGTGCCATGCAAGTTATTGATGGTATTCGTGATAAAGGCGGAAAAATTATATTATTCGAGTCCTTTACTGGTGGATTAGTAGCTCCAGAAAGTGATAACAATTTATGGAATTACAAATTTACTTGGAATCCAAGAAATGTAGTCACAGCAGGACAAGGTGGTGCAGCCAAATTTTTACAAGAAAACACATACAAATACATACCTTATAACCGCTTATTTAGACGTACCGAATTTTTAGACGTTGACGGTTTTGGACGCTTTGAAGCTTACGCTAATCGCGACTCATTAAAATACCAAAGCGTGTATAATCTTGACAATGTAAAAACATTATATCGTGGGACGATGCGTCGTGTTGGATTTTCCAGAGCTTGGCAAGTCTTTGTAGCATTAGGCATGACAGACGATAGTTACACTATAGATGATAGTGAGAATATGACCTATCGCGACTTTGTAAACGCCTTTTTACCTTACAGCCCAACAGACTCTGTTGAGCTTAAATTTAGACACGCCTTAAAAATAGATCAAGATGATATTATTTGGGACAAGTTTTTAGAGCTAGACCTGTTTAGCAAAACTAAAATGGTCGAACTTAAAAAAGCAACGCCTGCTCAAATATTACAAAAAATATTACTAGACAGCTGGACGTTAGACCCTAAAGACAAGGACATGATTGTCATGTACCACAAATTTGGTTATGAGCTTGATGGTAAAAAACACCAAATAGACTCTACAATGGTTACCCTTGGCGAAGACCAAACTTACACAGCTATGGCAAAAACCGTAGGACTTCCTGTGGCAATTGCAACCTTAGCCATATTAAATGGTAAGATTACAACTCCAGGCGTACAAATACCAATTACAAAAGAAGTCTACACTCCAATTCTAGAAGAATTAAAGGATTACGGAATTACTTTTAAAGAAACCGAAGTCCCATATTTAGGCTACAACCCATTAAATGTTTAATTTTTGGGCATTACCACACAACACTTACAAGGTTTTAATTAACCTTGTAAGTATTGCTTAGGTCAGGCTGTACATTATATCTTTTTTGCTTTTAATGGCAAAAAAGGATGCCATTTCCATCCTTAATGCGTGTAAAAACAATGTCTTTAAAACACCATGTTACAATTTAAAATAGATTGTTTAAATTTATCTTTTAAATTTTAACCTATTTCAAATTGAAAACTACAAACAATAACATTACTATAGATGGTATCGATAAAAAGATACTTCGTGCTTTAATGCAAGATGCCAGAACACCTGTTTTAGAAATCGCACGTCAAGTCGGTATCTCTGGAGCTGCCATACACCAACGCTTAAGAAAACTAGAAAAATCTAAATTAATAGCAGGTTCTAAATTTGTTATTAACCCAAAAGTTTTGGGCTATACCACTATGGCATTTGTAGGTATTTATTTAGACAAAGCCATGAGTAATCCGGAAGCAGTTAAACAATTAAAAAAAATACCCGAAGTTTTAGAGTGTCATTACACTACAGGAAACTGGAGTATATTAATAAAAATACTATGTAAGGACAACGAGCATTTAATGCATTTACTAAATAATGATATACAATCCATTGCTGGTGTTTCTAGAACAGAAACCTTTATATCTCTAGACCAACAAATAGAACGACAAATAAAAATATAAAAAAAGCGCCTTCAAAAAGGCGCTTTTTTTATGTATATCTAAATTACTACATTATTCTATAATTATCTTTTTAACAAGATTTCCTTTTTCTGAAATTACAGTAATAAAATACAATCCAGAAGCTAAATCTGTACTTAAATCTAAAATAGCATTTGTTGAGCTATTATTTAAATCTATTGTTTTAATTAAACGTCCATTAATATCTGTAACATTAACTGCCTTTAAATTAACTCCGTTGTTTTTAATAGTCATTAATCCATTAGAAGGATTTGGATATATAGATAACACACTATTTAAATCAAATACATCTGTACTTAGTGTCAAACCAGGAATAAAATCTATAGCATCTAAGGCCAATTGCTCTGCTCCAGAATTAGAAGAAAACTCAATTACCAATTGTGCTTTGCACGCTGCATTAGCAGATAAATCTGCAGACAATAATTGCCAAGACCCTTGCAAACCTGGCAAATCATCAATACCATTAGTTTCTGTAGTGGTATCAATTAACGTAAGCGCTGGTGAAGCACAATCTGAAAATTGAATAGTCACTCTAAAAAAGTCTAAAATATCCCAATTAGTATCATCTAAAAAATATTGCATACTAAACTGTGGATTAGATCCTACTAGATCAACTTGGTCAAAAGTCATAGTAACTGTACCATCAACATCATCCATAAAAAACGCTTGCGTCCCTTCTGGTGGCGCAAAACCTAATTCTGATTGGATGGAAGCTGCTGTAGCAACACCAAAATAATCTCCATCAGAGAAACCTACAGGACCATTAGGTGTTGTTGGATCTAATACAATAGAGTATCCCAAGGTTACACCAGAACTTGCCTCGGTAACATAAACCAAACCGCAATTGGCATTATAATTAGTTAATGTATGTGCTGTTGTAGTATTTGTGTCAAAATATTGACACGCATTACTTACAGCGTTAAATGTTACACCTGGAGTATTTTCAAAACCATTGCCTACTTGTGACATGATTAATGAGGGTAACAAAAAAATCAATGATAGTAGTTTATTTTTCATAATATATAAATTAATAGCATAACAAATTTAACATATTGATTGACACCATATAATAATTTTTGATATTAATTTTAAAAATAGTTTTACAACCAACAAACAACTATAAAACAGCAAATTACAAGTTAATTAAACCTTGTTAAAATTTAAGTTTTGACGTAAAAAAAGCACCTAAAATATAGGTGCTTTTTTTACTATTTACTAGGATAATTTTTAGTCTCTTGACATAAATATTCTAAGGATATACCAAAATAACAACATTAAAGATGCAAATAAACCTAATGCTGCAGGTATATAATCTTCAGTTGTGTACTTATCTTTAATTTGAGACGTTTGGTATAAAATTGATCCTCCTGCTAATAAACACATTCCAACAGAAAACCATAAACCTAATGTAAATCCACCAAAAAGTGATCCAGCAACAATTAACCCTAAAGCTATAAAGCCACCAATAGTTAAGCCTGCTTTTAAAAACGAAAAATCTGTTTTAGTCATCATTACTACAGCAGTTAAACCTGTAAATAACGCTAACGTTACCAATGCTGCTTGTTGTAACATATCTGGACCAGAATCCATGTAAAAAGCTGCAATGTATATCATTGGTACAAAAATAACAGCCTGAGCTAATATATATAATGCATAAGCTAAATACTGTTTATTTTTATCGGCAGTTTTCATTGCTGTGCTTTCAGCATAAGTTGTAACTAACATAAAACCTCCAAGTAGTAACAACCACTTATAACCTTCTGTCATAGACAACATAAACTCCACAACAGTTTGGCTTTGTAAAAGTAGGTATTCAAATAAAATAAATACTAATACACCTACAGCAACATGACCATACGTTTTTTTATAAAATGCGACTCTATCTGCTTCAGATGCCACATTTACTAATGTATTCCCTTGATAATTGTCAAACGAATTTTCTAAATTATTTTCCATTATTATTGATTAAATTATTGGTTGCTCAAATGTAAAAAAAGAAAAACTATTATGTATTATTTTAATATAATTTAAGTGACTTAATCGCGTCTACCTAAAATTTGCATAGCCCAATATAATAAAGAGGCTAACGCTCCAATTGCTGCTACTAAGTAGGTTCTTGCAGCCCATTTAAGCGCATCTTCAGAGCCTTTATATTCTTCTGGTGTGACAATATTTTTTGCTTTTAACCAAGCCAAAGCTCTATTACTTGCATCATACTCTACTGGCAAAGTGATAAAACTAAATAGTGTAGCAAATCCCATCATGACCAAACCTGCAATTGCAACATAAAGTCCACTTGCACCTAATGCACCAGAAGCCATTAATGCAATACCACCAATAATAACCCATTGTGACATACTAGATGTTACTTGAACAACAGGTACTAATTTAGATCGCATAGTCAAATAACTATAGGCTGTTGCATGTTGAACAGCATGGCCACACTCGTGTGCAGCTACAGCAGCTGCTGCTGCATTTGCATGACTATACACGACTTCACTTAAATTTACAGTTTTATCCACTGGATTATAGTGATCCGTTAATTGTCCTTTAACAGAAATAACCTTTACGTCTCTAATACCATTATCTGCTAGCATTTTTTCTGCAATTTCTGCTCCTGTCATACCATTACGCAAATGGACTTTAGAGTAAAATGCAAATTTACTTTTTAACTTACCACTTACTAAACTACTAATTAAACCGATAGCTCCTATTAGTATATAGTAACCCATATATCCTGAAAACATATTTTTTTAAATTTTAAAATTGATATTATAAATATAGCAAAAAGTAAGCCAACTTAAAGGATAGAAAAAATGTCAGACTTAGACTTTATTTTTATTGGCATAAAAATCTGTTAAACCGACCATTTTAGAGTTTTGAAAACTAAAATTAATCTGCAATTAACTTATCATAACTCAGAAAATAATCTTCCTCACAAGGTGTCATTGTGTGAGGGTAACTATAAACGTAACGTCACATCGAGTGGTTTGTGAGGCACGAGCAAATTGTATCGAGAGGTCTATTGGTTCTCGATACAATTCTCCTACGTCGAATCACTCGAACTGACGTATTCCTGATGACTCTTGATTATATCCTAAAAATAGCTCATTGAAGAAATTACATTGTTCCTGCAATGACTGTATTATTTATAATAACGTTAGCCTACAATATTTACAATTTTACCTGGAACAATAATCACTTTTTTAGGTGTACGTCCATCTAATTGAGCAATAGTTTTTTCATGAGCCATAACGGTTTTTTCTATGTCGTCTTTAGACATATCCATTGGTAACTCTAAAGTAAAACGCATTTTTCCGTTAAACGAAATTGGGTAATTTTTACTACTCTCTACCAAATGGCTAGCTTCAAACTTAGGAAAAGCTGCAGTACTAATAGACTCTGTATTTCCTAATTGGCTATAAAGCTCTTCAGTAATGTGAGGTGCATAAGGTGATAATAGTACTAATAATGGCTCTAAAATAGCTTTGCTAGTACATTTTTGTTGTGTTAACTCGTTAACAGCAATCATAAAGGTTGAAACCGAAGTATTAAAAGAGAAATTCTCTATATCTTCTTCAACCTTTTTAATGGTTTTATGTAACGTTTTTAGGTTGTCTTTTGTTGGCTCAGCATTATTTACAGTAACTCCGTTTTCGCCAACATATAATTTCCATAGTTTTTTTAAGAAACCATGCACACCTGTAATACCAGCAGTATTCCAAGGTTTAGCTTGCTCTAAAGGTCCTAAAAACATTTCGTATAAACGTAAACTATCTGCTCCATACTGCTCGCAAATATTATCTGGATTTACGACGTTGTATTTGGATTTAGACATTTTTTCGACTTCGCGACCTACTTTATAAACATCATTATCACCATTAACAATCTCTCCTTTTTCTCCGATAAAAATGGCATCCTGATAATCTTTACCAAATTCTTTATCCGATTTCAACGCATCTATATCTAAAGTATCATTTACATTAACATAATCAACTTTCACATGTAAACCTCTAAAACGAATACATCCTACAGAGCTTTTGTCTAAACCTTTAGAACGAAATAACTCTTCATGATTATCCCATAAAAAATCATCATTTTTATCTTTGGATAAATGAACATCTCCAATAAAGTTTTTATTTGACAAATAAATATTCAGACTTTTATCCTCATAGAGTGCTTCATAAACAAAAGCACTAGTCCCAAGTATCATTCCTTGGTTAATTAGCTTTTTAAAAGGTTCTTCTACTGCAACAAAACCTCTATCTTTTAAAAACTTCACCCAAAAACGTGAGTATAATAAATGTCCTGTTGCATGCTCACTTCCACCAATATAAAGGTCTACGTTTTCCCAGTAGTTAAGTGCATCTTTGCTTGCAAAATCCTCTCCTCTGTTGGCTTTTTCTTCCATATAACGGAAAAAGTACCAAGAGCTTCCTGCCCAACCAGGCATTGTGTTTAACTCTAGTGGGTAGATTCCGTTATCTTTAGACGTATCGACTGCGCTCGACGAGACAAGCGTGTTAGAAACCACTGTATTTGTATTAGTGTCCCAAGCCCAAACATCTGCACGACCTAAAGGTGGCTCTCCTGTTTCGGTTGGTAAATATTTTTCTACTTCTGGTAATGTGATTGGTAAATGTTGTTTATCAATCATTTGTGGCATTCCGTTAACGTAGTATACTGGAAATGGTTCTCCCCAATATCTTTGACGTGAAAATACTGCATCACGTAATCTGTAGTTTGTTTTTCCTTCGCCTTGACCTAATTGCTCTAACTCAAAAATAGCACGTTTGGTTGCTTTTTTGTAATTCATTCCATCTAGGAAATCGCTATTTGCAATTTTCACATTGTCTTTAGATGTAAAAGCTTCTTGGCTTATATCTGCACCTTCAAAAATATTAGGAATTGCAATATTAAAATGTTTTGCAAAGTCGTAATCACGTTGGTCACCACAAGGTACAGACATAACTGCTCCTGTACCATAACCAGCTAATACGTAATCTCCAATCCAAATTGGAATTGGTTCTTTACTAAAAGGATGCTCTGCGTAAGCACCTGTAAATGCACCAGAAATGGTTTTTACATCTGCCATACGATCGCGTTCGCTACGTTTTGAAGTTGCTAAAATATAAGCATCAACCTCTGTTTTTTGTTCTGGAGTTGTTATTTGAGATACCAACTCATGCTCTGGAGCTAAAGTCATAAAACTAACACCAAAAATAGTATCTGGTCTTGTTGTAAAGACTTCTATTTTATGAGACGTCTCGACTGCGCTCGACGAAACAGAAGGTATAACATTAAAAGTTACACTTGCTCCAACAGATTTTCCAATCCAATTACGTTGACTTTCTTTAAGCGAGTCTGTCCAATCTATAGTATCTAACCCTTGCAGTAAACGTTCTGCGTAAGCAGAAATTCGCATACTCCATTGCGTCATCTTTTTACGCATTACAGGATGTCCACCACGTTCTGACACTCCGTTTACAATCTCGTCGTTTGCTAAAACAGTTCCTAAAGCAGGACACCAGTTGACTTCAGTTTCGGCTAAATACGTTAACCTATATTGTAATAGTATTTCTTGTTGCTTTTCGGATGAAAATCCATTCCAATCGTCAGCTGAGAATATTTCGATATTATCATCGCAAGCGACATTTAACCCAGATTCTTTTGGACAATTCCCGTTTAATTTAAAAACGTAAATTAACTCCTTTATATCTTTTGCTTTATTATCGTTAAAACAATAATAAGACTCAAATAATTGAATAAAAATCCATTGCGTCCATTTGTAATATTCTGGACTTGATGTGCGTACTTCGCGACTCCAATCAAAACTAAAACCAATTTGATCTAATTGACGTCTGTAGGTTTTTATGTTAGTCTCTGTAGTAATTGCAGGATGTTGACCAGTTTGAATAGCATACTGTTCTGCTGGTAAACCAAAACTATCATATCCTTGAGGATGCAATACATTAAATCCTTTATGGCGTTTGTAACGTGCATAAATATCTGACGCGATATAACCTAATGGATGACCAACGTGTAATCCTGCTCCTGATGGATAAGGAAACATGTCCAAAACATAATATTTTGGTTTATCACTACTGTTTGAGGCTTTAAAAGTCTGATTTTCGGCCCAATATTTTTGCCATTTGGCTTCGATGTCGTTAAAATGGTATTGCATTTTCGTGTTTTACAGCTTAATTAAGCAACAAATTTAAACTTATTATAAGACTATTAAAAGTTTGACGTTCTAAATCAAAGGGATTTCATTTTCTTTTATATTTTTACACTATAAACTAACATCAATTTATGAGCTCTTCTTTTGAAAGATATCAAAAACGTAGATTAATTTCTTCATACTTTTCTGTAGTACTAAGTATTGCATTAGTATTATTTTTATTGGGTATTTTAGGACTTTTGGTTCTTAACGCTAAAAAAGTAGCAGACTTGTTTAAAGAACAAGTAACGGTTACTATTTATTTAAAAGACAACGCCAAGGACGTCGAAGTTAAGCAACTTGAAAAAAGTTTAGCATTGGCAGATTACGTAAAATCTACAGAATACATCTCTAAAGAGCAAGCAGCTGAGTCTATGAAAGCTGAAAACGGTGAAGATTTTATGGAGTTTTTAGGATTTAATCCTTTACAAAATAATATTGATGTTAACCTTAAAGCAGATTTTGTGACTTCTGATAAGTTAGAAGAATTAGCTGCAACTGCACTAGAAAAAGGTTTTGTTGAAGAAGTTAGGTATGACAAAGATTTAGTAACCTTAATGAATAGTCGTGTTAAAAAAATTAGCTTTTGGGTCTTATTACTAAGTGCTATTTTTACTTTAATTGCTGTATTACTAATTAATAGTAGCATTAGATTATCTGTTTACGCTAAGCGTTTTACTATAAAAACGATGCAAATGGTAGGCGCTACCAAACGCTTTATACGTAGACCATTTGTTTGGAAAAGTATTAAACTTGGTATACTTGGTGCTATCCTTGCATTAGTAGGCTTAGGCTTTATAGTATATTATGTGGACCAAGCTTTTCCGGAATTAGTTTTACGTCAAAGCCCTATTTTAATAGGTGGTTTATTTTTAATAATCTTTTTACTAGGTATCCTTATTACTTGGATAAGTACTCATTTTGCAACACAACGTTTTTTAAATTTAAAGACCGATCAACTGTATTAATTTAACAGCTTTTAACTAAAGCGTTAACAATACTTTGCACTTTAGCGCGTTATATTTACTTAACCAAAAAATAACGCACTATTGACCAACTAATACTTTAAAATGATTAATAACTCTAAAACTAATGTTTATGAAACGAATCACATTTGTATTAATAGGTCTAGTTGCAATTATTGCTTATTTAGCGACAACAACTAATAAGTTTGAAACTAAAGTTGCACACACAGATAAAGTGACTATTAAAAAACATCAAACAAAATTTATTTACGATTAATTTAAAAAGTTTAAATTTGTCAAAAATCAACACAAATAATACTTTGGGAGAAAGCAACAAAAACAATAAAAACAGTTTAAAAACCGAATTAGTTTTTGGTAAGCACAACTATAAATTTATGTTTATTGGCTTAGCTTGCATTGCCTTAGGCTTCATTTTGATGTCTGGTGGTGGTAGTGACGACCCAAATGTATTTAGTGATGCTATTTTTAGCTGGAGACGTATCCGTTTGGCTCCTGCTTTAGTAATTATTGGCTTTGGTATACAGGTTTACGCTATACTATCTAAGCCTAAAGCCGAATAACACTTCTAGTAGTTTATTTTTATTGAAATTAGAATATTAAATTTCAACTTCATTGTATCATTTGGTCATAGTATTTTAATACTTTTGCCAACATGGATATTTTCGATTCAATTTTATTAGGTATAGTACAAGGATTAACTGAGTTTCTTCCTGTGTCTTCAAGTGGTCATTTAGAAATAGGTAAAGCCATTTTAGGCGATAAAAGTATTCCTGAAGAAAGCTTATTATTTACCGTAGTTCTTCATTTTGCAACTGCGTTAAGTACCATTGTTATTTTTAGAAAAGATATTTTAGATATTATTAAAGGCTTTTTGGCTTTTAAATGGAATGAGGACACCAAGTTTGTAACAAAAATTGCAATCTCTATACTTCCTGCTGCTTTTGTAGGATTGTTTTTTGAAGAACAATTAGAACAACTTTTTGGTGGTAATATTCTTTTAGTAGGTTGTATGTTATTAGTCACAGCAATACTATTATTTTTTGCTGATAAAGCTAAAAACACAAATAAAAACGTATCCTTTAAAGATGCTTTAATTATAGGTGTGTCTCAAGCAATAGCTATGCTTCCTGGTATTTCCAGAAGTGGAGCAACCATATCTACTTCTGTATTATTAGGTAATGACAAAACTAAAGCTGCACGCTTTTCTTTTTTAATGGTTGTACCTTTAATATTCGGAAAAATAGCCAAAGACATTTTAGGAGGTGATTTAAATTTTGATAGTCAAAATATCACTGCATTATCCGCTGGTTTTATAGCTGCTTTTGTTGCTGGATTATTTGCTTGCACTTGGATGATTAGCTTGGTTAAAAAAAGTAAGCTATCCTATTTTGCTATTTACTGTGCTATTGTTGGTATAATTGCAATAACATTTGCACTATTAAATTAAGTCAATGACTAAAGAAGATTATTTAGCAGGACAAGTTTTACTTATAGACAAGCCATTAGATTGGACGTCTTTTCAGGTGGTAAACAAACTACGTTGGGAAATCCGTCAAGCTTTTAATATTAAAAAAATAAAAGTGGGTCATGCTGGAACTTTAGATCCATTAGCATCTGGATTGCTAGTTATTTGTACTGGTAAAATGACCAAACAAATAGACACCTTTCAAGGTCAAATTAAAGAGTATACAGGAACAATTGTTTTAGGAAGCACAACGCCTTCATACGATTTAGAAACCGAAATTAACGAGACTTTTAATACCAGCCATATTACCGAAGATTTAATACACCAAACGACTAAACAGTTTACAGGTGAAATCGACCAATTTCCTCCAATATTTTCTGCTTTAAAAAAAGAAGGAAAGCGCCTTTACGAATATGCTAGAGCTGGTGAAACCGTTGAAATTAAATCCAGAAAAATATTAATTCAAGAATTTGAGATTACTAACATTGATGGTCTAAATATTGATTTTAAAGTGGTATGCAGTAAAGGGACTTACATACGATCTTTAGCTAACGATTTTGGAAAAGCATTAAATTCCGGCGGACACTTATCTGTTTTACGTCGCACAAAAATTGGTGATTTTGATGTAAAAAATGGTCTTTCGATAGATGATTTTATTAAAAACCTCCCAAAAAAGGACTAAAACACATCTTTTTATACTTTGCAAACGTATATACATATACTAACAATTAGTTAAAAATCGTTTGTATTACATGCTTTTAAAAAACTCTCATAAAGCGCTAGCTATAACTTTATTAATAACAGGTACATTGCTGTTGTCTGTATTAAATGTGACTGTTTTTAAAACAAATACAGCTGTAGCTGAAACATTGTACGACATAGAGCAAGTTGAAGATATTATTGAAAATATAGCCGAGCAAACACCCATTAAAAGCGCTAATAAAGCAACAAACAAAGCCTTTAACACTTCTGAAAACTATAAACACTACGCACAAGCTTACAAACCTATAGCTCCTCCTGAGGATTATATTAATCCAAAATTAGAAACCTATAAAAACGATATCAAGACTGAAGAAACTACGGAAGCAAGTCATGGTAATTCTGCAATCTCTGAAAAGACATTAACTAGTTTTAATAGCGTAAATGAAATACTTAGCAAACGGTCTAAAAACAGTAGTACGAAACAAAGTAATGTGGCCAACACTAACAGCTCTATATACTATTCTTTAAAAGGTCGGACAGATCAATACTTGCCAATTCCTGTTTATTTATGTGATGCAGAAGGTAAAATTGTAGTTAATATAACCGTAAATAGTAATGGTACTGTTATAGATGCATATATCAACAATGCTTCAACTTCTAATAATGCATGTTTACAAGAACATGCTTTACAATATGCTAAGGACGCTAAGTTTAGTACCTCAACAAAATCAAAGCAATTAGGATCTATTACATTTCAGTTTAACGGAAAATAGATATATTCTCCTTTATATATAAAAGAGAATATATATTATTTAACCAATTAAAGCGACTAAATCCGCTATAACAGTATGACCTTTATCTTTATTATACCATTGTTGTAAGTCTTCTTTAAACTCTGGCGTTAATTTACCATACTTAGCTTTATAGTCATTTACCAATAATGTTGCTGTGCTTGGTCTTGGACCATAAGTAGCAATAACATCTTTAGTAATTGTATCTAAAATAATTAACTTAGCTATAGACCTAGAACCGTTAGTTAAAAATTGGTCCATTAACGCTTCGTTATCATCTCTTAATACAACTCTAAAATTGATACCATCGTTTAATTCTGCAATTTTATTAATAACAGGCATTACATGTGCAGCATCTCCACACCAACTTTCTGTTATTATAATCCAAGTTTGATTAAATGTTTTATGTTTAATAGCATCTGCAACGCCTTCTCCAATCTTAATCGTTTTATCCCAACGCTTCATGCGCTTATTGTTAAGCATTGTATAATTAGCTAAAGCTTCATTAACCTCATGACCTGTGTTTGAATTGTTTTCAACTTTAGTCAAAACCAAATCTCTATATTCAGCATAGCTCATGCTATTATCCAACCCATCTTGTAAAATTTGTTTGATAATTGTATCTTTAAGTGTATCCATAGTACAAAAATACAGCAACTATTATGATTTATAAGTTACTGTTGTTACATTAGTAGAAATTATTAAAACTTCCTTACAATGTTAACTTTAAGAACCATTAAACCTATTTTATTTGTTGGTTTTTTCAGCTTATTTGCTTGTAAAAGTCTTAATTTGATTCCTAATTATCATATTTTTAAAAATCTATATTTGTTTGACTTAAGACATGTAATAGTGCTTATTTACATGTTAATTGCCATAAAAGAATATCGAAAAACGAAACAAAATGACTAAACATAAATGCGGTTGGTGCGTTGGAGATGATTTATATGAAGCTTATCATGATAAAGAATGGGGAACTCCTGTATATGATGATGCTACACTATTTGAGTTTTTAATCTTAGAAACCTTCCAAGCTGGACTTAGTTGGATAACTATTTTGAGAAAACGTAATAATTTTTTTGATGCATTTGACCAATTTGATTATCAAAAAATAGCTAAGTACAACGAAGAAAAAAAAACTGAATTATTACAAAATGCTGGCATTATTAGAAATAAATTAAAAGTCAATGCCACGATTACTAATGCCCAATTATTTATGGACATCCAAAAAGAGTTTGGTAGTTTTAGCACTTATTTATGGGCTTTTGTAAATAATACACCTATAAAAAATAAAGTAGCACATTATAAAAGTGCACCTGCAAATACTACAATTAGTGATGCCTTAAGTAAAGATTTAAAACAACGAGGTTTTAAATTTGTTGGATCAACTGTTGTGTACGCATTTATGCAAGCTGTAGGCATGGTTAATGACCACGAAGTAGCTTGTTTTAGATACCATGAGGTTTAGTTAAATACTTTAAAAACTGCGCTCTAGAAATATCCATTGCACCTAAACTTTCCAAGTGATTTGTGTAAACTTGACAGTCAATAAGCTTATAGTTTGTATTTTGAATAAAACTTATAAACCCTACTTTACTGGCATTACTTACTTTAGCAAACATGCTTTCTCCACAAAAAACACCGTTACCTAAGTCTACACCATATAAGCCTCCAACAAGTGTATTATTTAGCCAAACTTCTATAGACTTTGCATAACCTAATTGATGTAATTTAGTATAGGCCTCAATCATACCTTTTGTAATCCAAGTATCATCTTGTCCTGGTCGTTTTGCTGCAGCACAAGATGTAATAACAGCGTTAAAATCTTTATTAACTGTGACCACAAAATCTGTGTTTCGCAGGATTTGCTTCATGCTTTTAGACACTTTTAAATCTTTTGGAAACAATACAAATCTAGGATCTGGAGACCACCACATTATAGTATTATCGTCTTCAAACCAAGGAAAAATGCCTTTTTGATACGCAGTTAACAATCGGTTTGCACTTAAATCTCCACCAACAGCTAAAAGACCATCTTCTGTGGCTTTATCAACTTCAGGAAACACATGATTATTATTTAAAAATTCCATTTGTCGTCAATTAGTTTAAGATATTAAAGTAAGAAATTGAATTAGAAAACCTTATTATAAACTGTATTTACTTACAAAAAACACTAATATTTAATTTTATAACATTAATTACCAACGTTTTATCTTCTAATTAATTTATTTTTCAGATATTTATGTAGTCTTTATATTGATAATTAGTTTTCCACTGTTTTTAAAGTTTATAACTAAAGGCTAATAAAATCCACTATTTTAAAAAGTCTTGTTTAATTACAAGACTTTTTTTTATAAAAAAACCTCAAAACAAAAGTCTTGAGGTTTTTTATATCTAGTACAACAACTAATTTTAATAAAGTTATTGTTTAAAGATTGATTATTACTTAAAATGGTAAATCGTCGTGATCTTCATCTTTTACATTGTTAGCTGGCTCAAAAGCTTGTGCTGGTGGTACTTCTGGCATCCCTTGAGGTGCTGCTCCTGCTTGTACGCCTTCAATTCTCCAACCCTGAATAGAGTTAAAATATTTAGTTTCTCCTTGAGGATTAACCCATTCTCTACCACGTAAATTGATGTTAACTTTAACATCTTGACCTACTTGATAGTTGTTTAATAAATCACATTTATCTTGAACAAACTCTACTAAAATATGTTGAGGATATTGCTCTTCTGTAGTTACTACTAATTCTCTTTTTCTAAATCCGTTGCTACCAAAACTTTGAGTTTCTCCTACTAGCTTAACTTTACCTTGTACTTCCATTTTCTATATAATTATTAAATATTCGTCTAATTAAATATCGTAAACTTACGATAACAACACTTTCCAAGCGCTTTCCACATCACTAAAACTTAAAAAGTCTTTTGCTTTTTTATGTTTTTGTTCAGTCGACAAAGAACTTAAATTATGTTGGTTTTTAAAAGCCTGAATGCTATTTTCCTCAGGTAAGTTTTCAACATTCCCTAAAAGCCCCAAATCATTTCCTGTTAAAACAGCACTTTCTCTAACTGCTTTTGGTAAAGCGTCAACACCTATACCAAGGGTTGACAACGGTTTTGGAATTTCAAAAAATCCAGATTTTGCTCTGCTATAATAACTACCTCCTGCTCTAGATACTAAATCTAATTTATTTTGGTCAATTGCACCATATTCATCCAAGACATCTTCAGACACATGCATTTTAACCACTTCACAAATAATTAAATTACCTGCTCCAGCGTTTTCACCAAGATGCACGATTTGATTAACTTTACATTCCATTTGTACAGGACTTTCTGCTACCCTAAATGGTTTTACCACATCTGATTTTAACATAGTCAGACCTGCTTTTTCAAATTCGTTTACACCTTCAGGATACTCTGTACTACTTAAAGACATTTGCTGTACAATATCGTAGTTGACCACATTAATTACAACCTCTTTAGTAGCTTCTGCATTAACCAATGTATGCTTAATAGTGTTATCTCTAACACGTCTTGCTGGCGAAAAAATTAATATTGGTGGATTAGCACTAAACACATTAAAAAAACTAAAAGGTGATAAATTTGGTTTTCCGTCTGCATCTATTGTACTAGCAAAAGCTATTGGTCTAGGTGCAACAGCACTAAGTAAATAGCCATGTAATTTAGCTGTAGAGAATTCTTGTGGTGTAAATGATAACATAAAGGAGTATTGTTTACTACAAAAATACACAATCTGACGGTCAACTAAAAGGCAATTAGTAACCAACCTCCACAATAATATTAACAGAATTGCATTATATTAACACCAAAAACTAACAATCATGTTTTTTACAAAACATCGTCAGCTTATACGCTGGATAATAATTATTGCTTCATTTGCTATTATCTCTTTAATACTATGGAATACTTATGTGTTTTTTCAAAAATTTAAAGCAGAAGAACGCAGAAAAATGCAAACATGGTCCTATGCACAAAGTGATTTTTTAAATAGTTTTAGAAACGGGTTGGATGGCGAAGTAAACAATGTCACAACATTTATTATAACAGATTCCACCTCTACAACTCCAATGATTTTAGTATCTCCTAAAGGAGAAATAAGTAGCTTTAATAATTTAGATACTTTAGGAATAAAAAATGTTGATGCTTTTTTAAGAAAAAGTCAATTACAATTTGAAGAAGAAAACCACCCTATTGCATTATCCTATTATAATAACAAAACTAATAGCGATGAGTCCCTAGGTATGCTATACTACGGAAACTCGCCACTTTTAAATAAACTGAAATATTATCCATTAGCGCTATTATTAATTATTGTCTTATTTGGAGCAGTGGTTTACTTTTTTTATCGCAGCTCTAAAATTGCAACTCAAAATAAATTATGGTCAGGAATGGCTAAAGAAACCGCACATCAAATCGGGACGCCTTTATCATCATTAATTGGTTGGACCGAAATTTTAAAAGGTGAAAATACTAATCCTGAATACATAAAAGAAATAGAAAAAGACATTAGTCGTTTGCAAACAATCACAGAGCGATTTAGTAAAATAGGATCGCTTCCAACACTAAATAAGGTTGATATTGTTGCTGAAACCAAAGACGCTTATGACTACTTAAAAACAAGATCTTCAAGACTAATAAATTTTGATATCACTTTACCTGATCACCCTATATACGTTAATTTAAATACCCAATTATATGGTTGGACTATTGAAAATTTAGTTAAAAATGCTATAGATGCCATGAAGGGAAAAGGTGATTTGCATGTCAGTATCACACAGTTAGAACAACGTGTAAAAATAACTGTAACAGATACAGGAAAAGGAATAAGTAAAAACGAATTTAGTACTATCTTTGAGCCTGGTTATACAACTAAAAAACGTGGTTGGGGACTTGGTTTATCATTGGCAAAACGAATTGTAGAAGACTTTCATAATGGTCGTATAAAAGTTTTGCACTCTGAAAAAGGAAAAGGAACAACTATGCAGATTAGCCTAAAAACAATATAAATGTCTGATAGATTACTAACAATAAATACTGTTGATTTAAATAATAATTGCCCTGAATGCTTTAGCACTAAAGGACTGCAATTAACGTTTAAACAACGTTTTATTGAAACTTCTTTTTATAAAAGCATTACACAAGAGGTAAGTACGGAAATGAATTGCATTGTTTGTAATACTAAAATCTATCCAGCACGTTGGACGGATGACATTGAGCGCGTTTATGACTACCAGATGAAAGCTTTCCAGCCTAAAAAATCATCTAAAAAGTACAAAAGTCTGTTTTGGATTTTAATTGGTGCAGCTACCCTTTTAATAGCTGCAATACTAAGCGTTTTAGTTTACCAATTATAAATTGGCAGCAATTGCTTTTGCTAAAGCCTCAAAATCTTCCTTTTGTAAAGACACTTTATTAATAAACCTTGCGTCTTCCATTGTATTTAATGGTATTAAATGCACATGTACATGTGGTACTTCTAAACCAATTACACTTACACCAACACGTTTACAAGGCACAGCTTTTTCTAAAGCTATTGCCACTTTTCTGGAAAATAGCATTAACTGAGTATAAGTGGTTTGGTCTAAATCAAAAAGTTTATTTACTTCTTTTTTAGGAATACATAAGGTATGTCCTTTAGCATTAGGATTAACATCTAAGAAGGCTAAAAAATCTTCGGTTTCGGCTACTTTATAACACGGAATTTCTCCGTTTACTATTTTTGTAAAAATGGATGACATATAGGTTTCGGTTTAGAAACTAAAGATAAAAAAAGATTCCTGCTAACCTGAAATTTGTTTCAGAATAAACAGGAATCTTAAAAAAATTTACATTTTTATATATTTCCGCTTTAGCGTTATTATTTAAATGAAATATTATCTACTAATTTCGACAATATCAAATTTAATTATACCACTTGGTACTTGTATTTCGGCAACATCACCAACTGATTTCCCTAATAAACCTTTACCTATTGGGCTGTTTACAGATATTTTACCTGAGGCTAAATCTGCTTCGCCATCTGCTACTAAAGTATAATTCATTTCCATACCATTGGTTTGGTTTTTGATTTTTACTTTAGATAGGACTAATATTTTAGAGGTGTCCATTTGTGACTCGTCAATAACACGTGCTCCAGCCATTTGATCTTCTAGCTTCGCGATACGCATTTCTAGCATACCTTGCGCTTCCTTGGCTGCATCATACTCGGCATTTTCACTTAAATCACCTTTATCTCTTGCTTCTGCTATTGCTCTAGAGGCCTTAACGCGCTCCACATCCTTAAGCTGCTTAAGCTCGTCACGCAATTTTTTTAACCCTTCTGCTGTATAATAAGATACTTTACTCATATTTTTTTCGTTTAAATAAAAAGACGCTAAAACAATTTAGCGTTAAACACAAAAATCTCGTCGACACGAGATTTTGTCTTACAAATATACAAAATATTTAACTCAACATTGTAATTGTTGTAAATTGCAATCCTAAAAAATTATTAAATTTATATGTTAAGGTCTTTAACTACAATAATATTATGCTTTGCGCTAATAACGTCATGTCAAAAAAACGATGATGCTGATAACAGCAATAATTTTATACCAAATATTAATTTTGACACTTTTAATTCCATAAACACAACTTTACCACAATATAATGACTTAGAGTTTCCTGGTGGTAGTATTGTTATTAATGGTTTTGGGTATAATGGTATTGTTATTTATTACACAGGTAACACTTATTATGCTTTTGAAATTACAGACCCTAATCACGTCCCTTCAGACTGCTCTTTACTAACTGTTGAAAGTGGTATTGCAACTTGTAATTGTGATGATGGTAATAGTTATAGTGTTGCTGGTGGAGGTGTTCCTTTTGATGGTACTAGTGGACAATATAGTTTAAAACCTTACTTTGTAGAGGTTAATGGAGATGTTATTAGAGTTTACAATAACTAAAAAAGCACCTCTAAATTAGAGATGCTTTTAAAGGGTTGTTAAAAAATTATTGGTTAAAATTTTAAGGTTACACCTGCTAAAAAGTTAGTGGTTGCTTGTGGGTAATAAAAATTTTCTGTGATTGGTGCATCATTAGAGTTTTCTGGTCTATAAAAATAGCTATACGTATAACCATTAGACACATATTTATTATTAAACACATTGTTAACCAATACATTAAAAGCGATCTCTTTAATCCAAGTTGGTTTGATACGATAAGACACATTTAAGTTATTTACAAAATAGCCATCCATACTTTTACTATCACTTGACGTGTTGTCTAAATATTGTTGCCCAACGTACTTAGATAATAAAGCGATGTTAGCATTTTTAATTGGCGAGTAGGTTAATGTACTACCAAAAATTACGTTTGGCGAAAATGAGATATCTGTATCATTATAAGTTGTCACAACAGCATCATAAGATACTGTATCAAATGTGCTAGGGTCATACTGCGTGTCATAAACGACATAATCAAACGCTTTAATTTTGTTTTGACTAAAAGTTGCATTAGCATCAATCCTAAATTGATCCGATAATTTATATCCTGTTTGTATCTCGATACCAGCTCTGTAACTATCTGCTACATTTTGTCTGATTGGATCACCAACATCATCTAAATCTCCTGTTAACACTAATTGATCTTTATAATCCATATAGTATAAATTAGCGTTTAAGTAAAACTTAGAATTTTGTAATTTATAACCAAACTCAAAATCATGTAACTGTTCCGATACTGGCTTGATTGGATTTTTTGTTAAATCGTCACGATTTGGCTCTCTGTTACCTACAGCGTAAGATCCATACACATTACTATTATTATTAATCCTGTAGGTTAATCCCATTTTTGGATTGAAAAAATTATACGTTTCTTTCACATTAATATCTAGTAAATCTGAGCTTGTTCCAACAGACTCATAATCAACCATTCTATATTGTAAATCTAGTAATGCAAATAAATTTGAATTGATATTATACTCGGCTTTTAAGTACGTATTAAAATCTTGTTTATCTCCATAACTAAAATAATAATTGCTTCTTACAGGTATTGGTGTTTCAAATGAATCCCAGATAACTTCACCAAAATGATCCCCTTTATAAGAATTATATCCACCACCTAAATATAAATTTAACTTATCCTTTTTATAGTTAAGTGAATATACAATTGCTGTAAAGTTATTATCTAACCAACGTCTTCTAATGACATCACCTTCGTCTGAAGCATTTGCATTATTTGGGAAATAGTCACCTAATTCCTCACCATCTTTATATTGTTCATAATAACCTTTACCTGTTGTAAAATTACCAGAAATATTAGCAGAAAATATAGAGTTAAATTGGTGAGAAGCATGTAATTGATAATGTGTTTGTTGATAGCTATCAATTTCATTATCATAAGTGTAGTAATTATAAGTTCTTCCTGAATTTAATAAATTTTCAGCTTCAGCATCACTTGGATAATTTCTATCAATAAAAGCCTGAATTCCTTCTAAATCGTTATTAACAACTGCTTCTGGTGTTCCGTACCAAGACTGGTAAGTCTCTTCTTTTCCTCCAAAAACAATAGCTTTTATGGATGTTTTTTCATTAACAAAACCAGCCTCTGTATAATAACTATTTAAGTCTGCTCTAGCTCTATCAATATATCCATCACTTTGTATATTAGATAATCTAGCTTCAGCATAAAAATTATTCTTAATTCCAGAACCAATACTAATATTATGCTTTCTAGTTCCAAAACTACCAACAGCATTTGTTGTTGTAGCATAACCATCAGTCGATGGATTAAGTGTTTTTAAGTTTAAACTTGCACCAAAAGCACCAGATCCATTAGTAGATGTTCCAACACCACGTTGTAATTGAATATCCTCAACAGAACTTACAAAATCAGGCATATTAACCCAGAATGTCCCTTGACTTTCTTGGTCATTGTAAGGTATTCCGTTGATAGTCACATTGACACGTGTCGCATCACTACCTCTAACTCTAATACCTGTATAACCAACACCTGCTCCTGCATCACTTGTTGTTACTACGGATGGTAATTGATCTAATAATACTGGTAAATCCTGACCAAGATTTATAGATTCTAACTCTTCTTTTGTGATGTTTGAAAAAGCTACTGGTGTCTTATCCTTTGCTCTAGTAGCAGATAGTAACACTTCATCAAGTTTTGTGATTTTTGTAGAGTCCGACTCAACTGTTTTTTTGTCTTGTGCGCTAACACTGACCGATAACACTAATAGTGTTAAAAAAAGAAATAAATTTTTCATTACGATTAAATTACTAATCGAATAAAAAGAGGTAATTATTCTTAATTGTTATTAATTAAATTTTGTAATACATAGACTCTCTATATATTACATAGTAACACAAAAAATGTGTTTCAAATTTCCTAAACAGCATTACCTGTTCTAGGTTCAATGGGTATGATCTCAGCCGATATAGGCACCCCTTTTTTGAGAACGCTGCAAAGGTAGATTAGAATTTTGATTTATGAAATATGATTCTTGATTTTTTTTTCAAAGAATAATCTACGCAATAATTAATATTGTTAAAATACAATTAAGACTTATATAATAAGCTACTCTATTTTTGGTTTTTTTCGATTAGCTTTTATATCTGAGTTGTGTTTTTTATTTTTTAAGCGTTTACGAATAACTGCTCTTGGGATTTTGGTTGGTTTACGCTCTGGATCTACTTGTAAAGCTTGTTGCAAAATAGCAATTGTACGTTTTATAATAATCCCTTTATTTTTTAATTGACTTCTAGTGTCTCCACATTGCAATAATAATACCTGATCTTTAGTTAGCCTAGTTGCTAATTTTGATATAATCCGTTCTTTTTGGTCGTTTGCAAGAACTACAGAGTCATTAATAGAAAAACTTAACTCTATTTTAGTAGCAACCTTATTGACATGCTGTCCACCACTACCAGAACTTCTGATAGCTTTAAGGTTAAATTCTTTCTCTAAAGCTTGTTTGTCTAACACGTTATAAGACTTGATGTGTTGGTTTTAGTAAGTCATTAACCGTTTTTACTGGATTGAAGGTAACTAAAGGTACTTCCACAAAAATAGTATTCCAATTGGACATACTTCCGTTCCAAAGTCCTGGCAACTCTAACGCTTTAATATCTTTTCCAACTTTTGTTTTCATAGTAATAAAAGCTGTTTGGTGGTCAACAAATTTTTGAAGATCATACGTTTCGCCTTTATAGTTTTTTATACTACAAACAATGTCTACAGGATTAAAATGCGTCGCTTTTTTTAAGATGTTTTTTTGTTCTTTATCCTTTTTGTTAATTTGAGCAGATTCTACTATTTGCAAAGACAGATTTGCTCCTTCATCTTTAACCCAAAATGGACCTCCTCCTGGCTCCCCTTCGTTTTCAACCATACCACAAATACGGATTGGTCTGTCTAGTTTATTTTTTAAATAATCTATTTGATATGCTGTAGAATATTTTTCAAATTCAGGAGAAATTACAACATTCATTTTACAAATCAAAAACTCTGCGATTTCAACTATATCCTCATGCGACAATTGCTTTGTATCTAAATCTTTGGCATACTTAAACGCTTGCTTTTTTATATTAATCAATAAACCTGCTAGCATTTTTTTAGACTTAGCGACTTCTTCTTCATATTTATAAACTACCACGTTATCAATATTTTTAATAAAAATAATATCAGCATCAAAGTCGTTTAGGTTTTCAAGTAAAGCACCATGACCAGATGGTCTAAAATATAGCTCGTGATTGTCCTCTCTAACAATTTCATTTTTTGCTGAAACTGCTATTGTATCTGTAGATTCTTTTTGATAAGAAAAAGAAATATCAAATTTAGTATTGGTTTTGCTTTCAACTATTTGTTGAATTCTAGCAAACTCAGCATCAAACTTTTCTTTATGTTTTTCTGAAATAGTAAAATGAAGAGAAGCTTTACCATTTGAGGTCGAGTACAATGCAGCCTCAAATAAATGCTCCTCAAAAGCGCTTGCTAAATGATTTTTATATTTATGAAACGGTAATAATCCTTTTGGAAAAGCACTAAAAGCTAATTGATCATCGTTTAAAATAGCTTTGATAAACGCAACCAATTTTTCATCGTTTGATAATTTATTATAGTTTTTGTTTTGTGACTTTAAATAGGTTATTACTAGATTATAAAAAGGTAGTTTTTCTAACCCAATAAAAAATAAAGATAACTCTGAAGCCTTAAATTTATTTACATAAGCATTTATACTTTGCTTTTTAGGCTTAAAATCCTTGATAAAATCAAATAAAAATTTAAACATCCTGGTCGCTGCTCCAGAAGCAGGAACAAATTTGACAATTTTGATTGCTTCTTTTTGAGCATCATAAACCTTTATTAAACCCGATTTCTCTTGCTCAGAAAACTTAAGTATTCCGTCTTCAATAGTTGCTGCTCTTTCTAAATTAATGAAGGGTAATCCTGTTTTAAGCAACTGTAATTGTTGCTCTACCTTTTTAAGTGTTAATCCTTTTTTTTCTATGAAAATTTTATCTGAACTATTAAACTGCATCATTATGTTTTGCTAATAATAAATCTATATGTTTTATGGCTAATTGTAATCTTGTTTTCTTATCTCCTTTTAATAATACATAAGGTCGATTATATTTTATTAATGTAGATTTAAACGTTTCAAACATTGCTTCTCTTTCTTCAGGCTTGTCCCTTAAATCATCCGCTTCCCAAGGTGTATCAATATACGTTAAAAAGTATAAATCATAAGTATTTTTTATAGCATATTTTTCTAAAACTGGATTGCAAGTCCCAGAGTAATAGGTTTCAGAGTATACTTTAGTCTCTAATAAATCAGTATCACAAATTAGTACAGATTCAGTTTTTTTTGCCAAACGGTTTTCCATACTCATTTGACCCATAGCTATTGGAAGTAAATCGTGAGTTTCGCAGGTTTTACGTTCGTTATTCCATTTATTTTGTAAATAATCTCTAGCGTATTCGGGTACCCAAACGGAATGATAATGCCTAGCTAATTGTTGAGATAACGTCGTTTTTCCAGTAGATTCTGGTCCAAACAAAACTATTTTTACACAGTTTGCAGGTTGCTGTTCAAGTGTTTTTTCCATTGTAAATAACCAAATATTGCAATTACTGTAAATCCTAAATACTGAAAAGAAGTAAACGTAAATCCTTTATAAAAATATAAAGGAACAGAAATAATATCTCCTATAATCCAGTAAATCCAGTTTTCAATTTTACGTTTAGCCATCAACCACATACCAACAAAAAATATTGCTGTAGTAATGGTATCAACATATGCCACCCAACTAGTCCACTTATCAAATGTTTTATAAACTACAAACACAAATAACATAGTTGCTAAAAAAATAATTACACTTAATTTTTTTTCCTTTTTTGTGGTAACAGAAATAGGTGTAACGTGTTGATCGTCCACTTTTCTTGTCCATATATACCAACCATAAACACTCATTACAAAATAATAAGCGTTAATCATCATATCGCCTAACAGACCCCATTTTAATAATAAATACACAAAAATTAAGGTACTTATCATACCTGTAGGAAACACCCAAATTTTATTTTGTTTAGAAAACAATACAGATAAAAAACCAAAAATTACAGCAATAATCTCTAAAACCACATCTGTTGTTTCGTATTCAAAATATTGCCCAAAAAGGAAATCAAAAATGTGGCTCATAATCGCTTCTGTCTGTTTTTACAACTTTCATAGTTAGTACACATATGTCTTGATTTTCAAACGAAGCTTTAATCTTTTCGTTTAAAAAAGGCATCAACTGGTCAAATTCGCCAAAAACCTGAGTACTTAATGGGTTTTCTAAAACCGTAAAATTAGAGTCACGTAAAGCTTTAATAAAATCAATAACGTGCTGCTCATAATTATTACTTAATGGTGATAAAGTTAAATCTACCGATATTTTCATGGTTTATAGTTTTAATTCTTCAAAAAAGTCATGGTTTTCTTCAAAAGCAGTACCAATTACTACTAAATCTGCTCCTGCACTATAAGCGTTATCCAATTGTTGTTTGCTTCTAATACCACCTCCAACTATTAAAGGGATTGTTAAATCTTGTTTCACAAACTTAATCATTTGTAATGGTACAGGATGTAATGCTCCACTTCCAGCTTCTAAATAAATAATTTTTTTACCCATTAATTCACCAGCTTTTGCTGTATCAGCAACTAAAGTATGCAAAGCAGTTGGGATCGGTTTAGTTTCTGTTACTTTTTGGACCGCAGTTTCTTTTCCATTTTCAATCAAAATATAACCAGTTGGAATAACCTCCAAGTCGGTATTTTTTAAAATAGAAACCGCTTCAATTTGTTTTTCGATTAAATATTTAGGGTTTCGACCAGAAATTAAGGACAGAAACAAGATAGCGTCAGCATCCTTTGATATTTGCGTTACATCACCAGGAAATAGCACAATGGGTAATTTAGTTAGTGGTTTTAAAGCAGCAACTAATTTTTGCGTCACCTCCAACTCAACTGTACTACCACCAACAAAAACATGTGTTATTACAGAATGATTAATTTTATTGGCAAATTGCGATAATAATTTAATATCAAATTTATCAGGATCAATTAGTATAGCTAATAATTTTTCTTGTTTCGCTTTCGCGGAAAGTATGTCGTTGTAAACACTCATTATTCTATAACATAAGCACAAGTAAAACCTTCAAACTCTAAGTAATTGGCAGTATAACGTTTTTTTAAACCCTTATAATCTATCCAACAAACCGTTTGGGCATCAATTATAGAAAACGGAATTACCAAAAAATGTTCCTTAAACAACATTCCTGGAGTTGCAAACAATTTGTATAAAGACTCCTTTATTCCCCAAATAACAGTTAGTTTATTAATATAATCAGAAGCTTCTTTATCCAAATATTCAAACTCGTACGCCACAAACTTTTTAGCAATAACTGCTATTTTTTGGCGCTGTCTTTCTATATCTATACCAACTTCTGTATCGCTAATAATAACGCCAGAAAATGTAAAGCTATGGGTTATAGATATATGCTTTCCATCCTTTAAATGTGGTTTGCCATTTGCGTCATAAAATAAATCATGATCGGTATAACCAAAAGCATTAAGCAAGTGTCTAACACTTAAAAAACCACGTTGATGCAGCTCACTTTTCATACCTAAGACACGATCTAAACTCTCTGGTTTTAAATCTAATCCATTGATTAATTGGTCATAAGACTCTTCAATCTTCCAGATTTTAACAGTAGTTTGTGAATTTGGAGTAAGGGTTTTATATAGAGGCATTTAATATTCTAAATTCTATTAGTTATCTTTGCAAAGCCTAAGGCGAAATATGCATTTTTGTTAAGCGAATTTAACCATTTTAAGTGCTAATTCCCAAAGGTGTTTCATTTATAAAATAAAGAGAGAAATAATATGAGTACAAAAAACGTTGCTTACGTGCCTAATAAGGTAAAAGACATGTCGCTTGCGGCTTGGGGAAGAAAAGAAATTAATTTAGCCGAAGCAGAAATGCCAGGTTTAATGAGTTTACGTGAAGAATACAAAAACGAACAACCTTTAAAAGGAGCACGTATTGCTGGATGTTTACACATGACTATCCAAACTGCTGTTTTAATTGAAACTTTACAAGCTTTAGGAGCAGAAGTTACTTGGAGCTCTTGTAA